>Ga0233451_10000077_pt1 | contig 94167 bp, 89 predicted proteins | sample 011ome_29_FD_183052 | JGI IMG/M metagenome (GOLD analysis project Ga0233451, IMG submission 183052) | Coastal salt marsh microbial communities from the Groves Creek Marsh, Skidaway Island, Georgia - 011504CT (spades assembly) | ecosystem: Environmental > Aquatic > Marine > Intertidal zone >... | reverse complement strand
CGGGCTTAAGTTCAGCTTCGACCGTATCAACTACGAAACCAATAAACCGGTCATCGTAGCGAGCGAACATACTGAAGCGGAAGTTCCTTTCATCCTTGTTAAAGCTGAAGTGTTCCCATGGATTAATTTATTGTGGTTGGGCTCAATTTTAATGGCGGTAGGAACGGGAATTGCCATCGCTCAGCGATCTAAACGAAACAAAGCATAAATGAAGACTGGCCTTCATATCGCTATTGTAGGCAGCGGAAACGTTGGCCATCACCTGCAGAAGGCATTGGAAGGCATCGCAACAGTTCACTCCGTTGGGCGGGACTTAAAAGTTCCTGAGGCTTGTGAAGTTATAATGGTTTGTGTGCCCGACGATAGTGTTGTCAAGGTGTGCGAGCAACTGCCAGAAAATAAGCTCATTGTTCACACCGCTGGCGCAGTGCCGATGCAGGACAATAATCGGTCTGGTGTATTCTATCCCTTGTACAGTTTTTCGAAAGAGGCAGATGTGAATTGGTCCAAAATTCCAATTTTAATCGAGGCAAATAGCGCTGAAGACCTGAGCTTACTCAAGGAATTGGCTGCATTTTTAACTGATCAAATTTTTGAAGTTTCGAGTACCGGACGCAACCAACTCCACGTTAGTGCTGTAATGGTTAACAATTTCACCAATCATCTATACAGCTTGGCTTTCGAACATGCTCAAAAAAATGGGGTTCCTGTAGAAACGCTGTACGCAATAATGCGTCAAGGACCTGAAAAGGCCATTCAGTTGGGTCCAATTAATGCACAAACGGGGCCCGCAATACGCGGCGACGAAAGCACCATCGCAGCACACCTTTCAAAAATCGAAGATGACCAACTAAAGGCGCTTTACCAATTGTTGAGCGACAGCATTCATAACACGCATAACCGATGAATTATAAAGAGAAGTTTGCCAACATCACCACAGTTGTATTGGACGTTGATGGCGTCCTTACCAACGGCGAAATACTCCTGATTCCTGGATCGGAGCCAGTGCGTAAAATGCATAGCAAGGACGGCTATGCGCTCCAGCTCGCAGTGCGCAATGGCATCCGTATGGCCATTATTACCGGTGGAACTTCCCCAGATGTCAAAGAACGCCTTCAAGGGGTAGGTATCAAGGATATTTACATGCGTGCCTCTCATAAGATGGATGCGTACGAAGACTTGAAAATGTGCTATGACCTCAGCGACGAAGAAATCCTGTATATGGGCGACGACTTGCCGGACTACGACGTCATGCAACGCTGTGGTCTCGCGTGCTGTCCCCAAGATGCTGCACCGGAAATTAAAGCCATTGCAGATTACGTAAGTCCCGTACTTGGAGGTCAGGGATGTGTACGTGATGTATTGGAACAATTGCTTAAAATTCACGGTAAATGGGGACGCCCAGAAGACCGAACTTGGTAATGAATCTCTCCAAAAAACTTGTTCTTGGCTCCCAAAGCCCTCGACGCGCGCAGTTTCTAAAAGACCTAGAACTGGACTTTAGAACTCTTCCATTGGACGTTGACGAAACAGCACCGAGCGAACTCAACGCCATTGAAACCGCAATCTTTGTTTCTGAACTGAAAGCAAATGCATTATTGCCCTTACTAGCAGCAGATGAGCTAGGCATAACAAGCGACACCGAGGTTTGGCTTGAAAATCGTCGCTACGGAAAGGCCTCAAACTATGAGGAAGCCTTTGACATGATTCAATCATTGAGCGGCAAAACACATGTAGTGGTGAGTGGACTTTCAGTAATTGATCCATCCGCAAATCCTGCTATTCAAAGTACCTCAAGCGTCGTGGAGGTGACGTTTAACCACATTCCCGAATGGGCTATTAACCATTACATTAATACGTACAGTCCTTTTGATAAGGCCGGCGCCTACGGCATTCAAGAATGGATTGGACAGGGATTCATAAGCGAAATAAAAGGCAATTACAACAGTGTTGTCGGTCTAGATACTGCAGCCCTAGTGTCGTTCCTCACTCCTTACATCAAATAAAAAAGGCCGCTTGAAGCGGCCTTTTTCTATTCTCTTTTGGAAGAATTACGCAGGTTGCGCAATTTCGATATCCATCATCCAGTTGTGGGTATCCTCAACCAATCCTAGGCGGATATCATTCAACATCTTTTTAATCTCCATCGCACGACCATCTTTAGGTGCAGGAATGCTATAGTTGGTTCCTTGATGACCAATGGTATCAATCTGGCTCACAACAGCCGCAGTTCCCATACCAAAGGCTTCTTTCAAATTACCAGTACGGGCAGCCTCAACAATCTCATCAACACTGATCGGACGCTCCTCAATGTTCCAACCACGCTCTTTTACCAAAGTAATGATAGAACGACGAGTGACTCCAGCAAGAATACGATCGGTTAATGGAGGCGTTAAGAACGTGTCACCAACCAACAACATTAGGTTCATGGTTCCACTCTCCTCTATGAATTTATGGTCTTTATGGTCTGTCCAAACCACCTGATTGTACCCTTCTTTAATGGCCTGAGAAGTTGGATAGAATGCACCACCGTAATTACCGGCTGCCTTAGTGTAACCAATACCACCACCCGTTGCACGTGTATATTCTTCTTCAATTTTCACCTTCACGGTACCACTGTAGTAAGGTCCTACTGGCGAAGTCAGAATACAAAAGGTGTAATCATCACTTTGACGTGCTGCAATGAATTCTGAGGAGGCAAACATGAAAGGACGGATATACAAACTATGGTCGTCCGCGCTAGGAACCCATTTTTCGTCAATCTCGAGTAACTTTTTTAGACCGTTCATGAAGATTTCCTCAGGGATTTGAGGCATCATCAATCGGTCCGCGCTTTTGTTCAAACGAGCGAAGTTGTCCAGTGGTCGGAACATACTAATGGTCCCGTCCTTCTTGCGGTAGGCCTTCATGCCTTCGAAGGCTGCTTGACCGTAGTGTAGGGCGTGCAAACCGTATGAAAATTCTAGCTGACCGTAAGGACGAATCTCAGGTTCTTGCCATTGCCCATTTTTGAAGTGACATACCAACATGTGATCCGACAAATGCTTACCGAAAGGAAGGTTTGCAAAATCAATGTCGCCTAGACGACTTTTGGTGGCCAATTCTATTTTCATGCGCTTCTATTTTTAGGTGTACAAATGTACTAAATTTGTCCTTGCTAATGTGGTATAGTGAATGCCGCATCAGCATATTTAAGTCATTTAACCTAAGATTCACATACATGAAACGCATCATCATTGCCACCTTTACTGCCTTCGCCCTATTTTCATGCCAAAGTGCTAAAAATGATTCCTCTTCTATTTCTGAAGAAGCGACCGTTGAATACATCAACTTTGGAGATAGCACATTCAGCACAGACAACGCATTCACAGCATGGGAATTAGTTGAAAACTTCGCTGGTTCAGGTGAAGATACGGCATGGGCTACGGTAGCCGGTCCGATTACCCAAGTCTGCACCACGAAGGGATGCTGGATGTCCACAGCGATTGATTCGACGAACAATTTATTTGTTGACTACGACTACGAATTCTTACTTCCTACGAACAGCCAAGGTCAGGACATGGTCATGCACGGCTACATCTATTGGGATACTACCACCGTAGCACAACTTAAGCATTATGCCGAAGACCGCGGGGCAAGCCAAGAAGAGATTGATGCAATCACTGCGCCTGAGGTTGATTATATGTTTAAGGCGAAAGGTGTAAAAATCATCGTCCCTGCAGCTGAATAAAGTCCTATGAAGAAGTTCGCCGTACTTGGAATACTCATATTTCTGATATTTTCATGTCAGCAAGAGCCTACTGCGCCTAAAAAGAAACAAGGTTGGAAACCTGAATTGGACCAGCCGAGTGAACTTGCTCTGATCATGCGCGATATGAATACTGAGGCGCTGAAACGTAAAGCGAAATTGGAGCATGGGGAATTGGACCCTACCCTTTCAGAAACATTGTTTGATATGCTTACTGCACATCCCACAAAACCACATATGAAAGGAGAAGGCTTTGAGCCCTATGCGAAGAGTTTTATAGGCATCTACAACCAGATTCAATCAGCGGAAGACGTTAGCACACAGATAAAAGCGCACAACAATATGGTCAATGCTTGTATCGCTTGCCACACGCAGTTTTGCGACGGTCCTATCTCCCGCATCGAGAAGCTATACATTAAGTAATGGCCATTGCCGGCGAACGCCATATCACCACCAGCGCAGACGGCAGCACAACTATTTGGGTTCCTGGCCTCGACGAACATTACCACAGCATTCATGGCGCCTTAACTGAGAGCAATCATGTTTTCATTGATGCGGGCCTCAAAGCATTGAATTGCAACCCCATCGCTATTCTAGAAGTTGGGCTTGGTACGGCACTGAACGCAAGGCTTACCGGAGATTACTGTCTTACAAATGGTATTAGAGCTCGATACGATGCACTTGAAAAGTTCCCGTTGAAAGCTGAAGAAATTGACCAACTCGCTGCTGCGGGAATGTCTAAAGAGGTGCCCTATTTGAGCGCTGTTCCAGGTCAAACCACAGAAATCAACTCAGGTTTTGACTTCACGTTGTTGGTGGAAGATCTTCGAGATTTTCACTCTGAAGAAAACACCTATGACCTTATATACTTTGATGCGTTTGCTCCTTCAGCCCAGCCTGAGCTTTGGAGCGAGGAAGTCTTTGAGAACATGTATCGAATCCTTAAACCTGGTGGTGTGCTGACAACGTATTGTGCGAAAGGCAGTGTTAAGCGCGCCATGAAGGCGGCTGGATTTGAAATCGAAGCACTTCCGGGTCCACCTAGAAAACGAGAAATGACACGTGCATGGAAACGATAAACCCAGATAAATTCACACCTCGCTGCTATGCCTTCATTCAAAACGAGTTGGGTGAGGTTTTGGTCTTGCGTGAACGCTGGAGTGGCATGGACCTAAATAAACTTCCTGGGGGCGGTCAAGAGCTTGGAGAAGGCATGCACGAATGCTTGAATCGCGAGATTGAGGAAGAATTCACCCACTTTTCGAAGATTGTGTCATGGAAACATGTGTACACCCCACCCCATGCATTTACCTCGAAGTTTCGTCCAAACGAACAATTGATTCTAAATTATTTCATGGCGTCAAACATGGTAGATGGTGCGAAATGGGCACTGCGTATGGATGAAAATCTTTTGGGGATGTATTGGCTTGCTCCAAAAAAAGAGAGTGCCGCTTGGTTCACACTCGACAATGACCGAAATGCCTTTTTGGCTTTTTTGGAGGCCTTAGCCTAATCGGCGCTGGACGACCGATTGTACCTTTTCAAATAGCTTTCTTGGATGTGCCGTACGCCAAGCTAAATCGTCCAATTTACCTCCCAATAAAAAATAGGCATCTAAGCCATAGTTCGACAACTCATCGATAACGTGAGGTCGAAGATTGATCATTGCCATCCAACCGTCCGGTACTTCCTCCATCCATTCATCATAGTAATCTTGTATATCCGCGTGGAAATTGAGAATGTTTTCTCCAATTAGGATGTACTTATCGATACCCTCAGGAATCATTTCATCGACAAGGTCCCTTTTAATACGCATGATATCATTGTGAACGGCATCATTCCATTCTCCTAAGAATTCAATGATACAGTACCCTTCGATGTAATCGACGAACAGCACCTTAAGGAACAACGTCTCACAACCAATACTGTCCCATTGGGGATGAATGACGTGATCGTAAATCACATCGGTATAATAGACCTCGCTGTTAAAGTAGCCGAATAACGGGCTTCTAGGATCTTCAGAAGCTTGGTAAAATTGGCGCCAATTGAAATAAGGCTCTATGGTATGCATCGATCGATTTTTACTTAGAATCAATAACAAAAGTGCATAAGGATTGTTAGCTTGGCAATACAAATTTTACCCATGGCCATTTTTACTCTTACCGGGGCAACCGGTTCTGTTGGAAAAGCAATTGTCAGTGAATTAATCGCCAATGATCACAAAGTCCGTGTACTTTCTACTCGTAAAAACTTTGTGTGGAAAGGTGTGGAGACCTACTATTGGAATCCTTCAAAAAACCTCATTGACGTACCTGCCTTGGAGGGAGCCGATTATCTCATTCATTTGGCCGGAGCCACTGTGAGCAAGCGCTGGACGGCAAAATACAAGCAAGAAATCACAGATTCTCGGGTGCAAAGCACACAGCTTCTACTGGATACTTTGGAGAAAATTGATGGTGGACCTAAAGCAGTGGTGAGTGCCTCGGCAATTGGCATTTATGGCAGCGACCTTGAGCGCACATTGGTTGAAAGTGATCCTCCAGCGGATGATTATTTGGCCTCAGTCACCCGCACTTGGGAAGCCTATACCCAGAAATTCGAAACTGCAGAACGGCGAAGTGTTCAATTGAGAATAGGGATTGTTTTAGACGGAGGTGCAGGGGTTTTAGGTCAACTTGAGCCCTTGGCAAAATTTGGTCTCGCATCCCCATTAGGAAAGGGAGATCAATGGACAAGCTGGATACACGTTGAAGATTTGGCGAGAATGTTCGTCTTCGCGGCAATACAAGGGTTGTCTTCAGGTGCATACAATGCAGTAGGACCTCAACCAACCAGTAATCGAATGCTGACAAAAGCATTGTGCCAAGTTTTAAACCGTCCGATGTGGCTACCCGCTGTACCCGGATTTTTGCTGAAACTGGTTTTAGGTGAAATGGCCACACTAGCGCTGATGAGTCAAAACGTAAGTAATGCCAAAATAACTAGTACAGGCTTTACATACGCTTACCCCACACTGGAATCTGCATTGATGAAGATTTATAAATCATAAAGCCTCCACCCTAAAGAAGGATGGAGGCCTTAATGGTTATTAATCTAATATAAACTACTTTTCGAAGGTAGCTTTCACCTTGATAGTCAACTCAATGCTATGGTCAATCAAGTCCTCTTTCAATGACTCTGCGATCGTAGCATCATCGCGGTCGTGGAATTTAGCCCCCCACTTCGTGCGGTCAATGCTAAAGGTAGGTGCAATAAACTTAACACCATCTTCCATTACGTCGATGTCCGCAGGGAATTCGATGCTGTTGGTAACACCTCTCATGGTTAGGTTACCGGTTACAACACTGTATTTAAATTCAGTTGTAGGATCAACGACAGATACGATTTCGAAAACTGCTGTAGGGAAGCTATCCACAAAGAAGAAGTCTTGAGATTTCAAGTGACCTTCGAGGTATCCGCGCTTGCCTTCGTCCTCGATGTCCTCGTTATGAATTGAAGTCATGTCGATGGTAATGGTTCCACCTACAAGTTTCCCTCCTTCTACAAGAAAGTTTCCTTCTTGAACATTCACAGATCCGAAATGGTCTGATTGAACATAGGTTTTGAACCCTCTCCAAAGAACCGTAGATCCTGAATCCAAAGCAACGCTAGTTGCAGATGCAGCGTTTTCTACATTTTGTGCTTCTCCTGTTGTCGCCTCAGCAGCGCGATCGCCAGATCCACAGCTTGCTGCCATAAGACCGATTGCGGCCAATAGTGCTAGTTTTTTCATGTGTAATTTTTAGTTAAATGGTACTTGTGCAATGATAACGCAGAATCAAATTAATTGTTTAAACATCTAATAAGTATTTTCTATGGGATTTCAAGTCCGCTCAATGACAATTAAAAATGCTTCTTACGCAATCGAACTGCGAGTACACTTACGATTAAAGAGATGCTTCCCGCTAACAAATATGGGTAAGAAAAATGCCAGCCATAGGCGACACCACCTACAGCGGGCCCCACAACTCGTGCCAATGAACCTACGCTTTGATTGGTGCCAAGAATTTTTCCCTGCATACCCTCTGGGGCGAAACTGCTCAGTAAACTACTTACGGTAGGCGTCAACAGGGCATTACCAAGTGAAAGGAAGGTCATACAAACAAGTTCCAAGCTGAAATGATCGGTAGGAACAAATGGCATCCCAAACAATCCAATGGCGGCTAGTAATGTTCCAATGACCAACAAATTACGCTCACCAAACCATGAATTGAATTTACCGATCAGTCCACCTTGAATGATTACTGCAAGTAAGCCAACATATGCAAAGGTGTACCCAATATGCATTTCACTGAGTCCAAAGTGCTCCGCCCATAACAACGTAGCAGTGATCTGCATCATTGAAAATCCTAGAACGTAGACGAAGTTTATGGTAAACAACGCATTGACCTCGGGGATGTGTTTAAATCGTACCAAATCTTTAAATGGATTTGGAAAGAGTTCGATACTGTCCGATTTCTCTACCAGAGATTCTTTTAAGAATAACCACGCTAAAATAAAATTGAGCGTACCCAAGCAGGCAGCAAAGTACCCGACTCCAGCAACTCCGTAGAACTCATTGATTACACCTCCTATGGATGGGCCAAAAATGAAACCAAGGCCAAAGGCCGCTCCAATCACTCCAAACGCTTTCGTTCTGTCTTTTTGGGGAACGACATCGCTGATGTATGCTTGAGCCACACTTAGATTAGCGGCCCCAAATCCTTTGAGAAGTCGCGTTGCAAAAAGTAACCATAAAACGGTTGCATTCGCAAATAGAACATAGGCCACAACCATGATTGCAATGCTGATCAACATAATTGGCCGACGTCCAAAACGATCGCTCAAACCGCCCCAGAAACTGGCAAAAATGAACTGCATTATGCTGAAAGAAGTTCCCAAGAGCCCTACCATAGCGTCTGTAGCACCAAGGGTCTTTGCGTATGTTGGAAGGATTGGAATAATTAAACCAAAACCCATCAAATCCAAGAAAATGGTCAGGAAGAGTACCGCTAAAGCTTTATTTTTCATCGCAGGTCTGACGATTTACGAGTTCTGTTTTCAACCCTTTCGATGAAAGGCGGTACGAATGTAATTCTTTTGCCAATGTAACGGAATCAAATACTTCTTCCGCTTCAGATTTGAATTGGTCGAAATCTTTATAGCGTGCACTAAAATGACCCAAAAGCAAATGGGAAGCCCCTGCCTCTTTTGCTACCTGTGCGGCCTCCTTTGCGGTACTGTGCATTGTTTCAATGGCACGTTTAGCCTTATCCTCACAAAATGTACTCTCGTGATAAAGCAAATCCACTCCCTGAATGTAGGTTGCTGTATCGGCGGTATACATCGTATCAGAAGCAAAGGCATAACGCAAGGGATGAGGTGGATCAAAGGTCAATTCGGAATTTGGAATAACCTGACCATCGTCACTGGTCCAATCCTTTCCATCCTTGATCCAATGGTAATCGCACACCGGCACACCATAAGCATCTGCTACTGGTTTATTGAGCTTACGTGCTTGAACCTTTTCTTCGAACAAGAAACCCGTAGTTGCGATTCGATGCTTTAACGGGAAACTTGAAATCGTGTACTCATCGGTATCTAATAAGACTTGAGGCACCTTATGTTGGGTAATAGCGAAATGAATGGGATAGCTCGTAAACGTTCCCGATGCCCGAAACTGCGCTAAAATTATATCCTTAAGCTTTGGAGGACCATAGACCGTTAAAGGCGCAGTTCTTCCCAACAAATGAAAACTACTCAAGAGACCTACAAGACCAAAAAAATGATCTCCGTGCAAGTGGGAAATAAATATGTGATTGATTCTAGAGAACTTAATTCTGCTTCGTCGTAATTGTTTCTGGGTGCCTTCCCCACAATCAATTAGGAAATAGTGTTCTCGCATCTTCAACAGCTGCGCAGTCGTGTATTGGTTCGACGTAGGAGTTGCGCTTGCCGCTCCTAATACAACCAATTCAATGGCCATTATTCTTTGTTAAGTTTTCGCTTTTCAGCGAGCAAATAGAGCACTGCCATACGTACCGCTACTCCATTCTCAACCTGATTGAGGATGATTGAATGTTCGCTATCAGCTACCTCTGAAGTGATCTCTACACCGCGGTTGATAGGACCTGGGTGCATGATCGTAATTGGCTTTTCGAGCCCATCCAAATGCTCCATGGTGAGTCCATATTGGGCACGGTATTCCGCTATCGAAGGGAAATATTTAATGTCCTGACGTTCGTGTTGTACACGAAGCATATTCGCTACATCACACCATTCAATTGCCGTTTGAAGATTGTGCTCTACGCGCACACCAAGGGTATGCATGTATTTTGGAACCAAGGTGGTTGGTCCACAGACCATAACCTCAGCACCCATTTTCTGAAGCAACAATACATTCGACAAGGCCACGCGGCTATGGACGATATCACCGACTATGGCAACCTTTGTCCCTTCTAGTGTACCTACTGCTTCACGAATGGAAAAAGCATCAAGTAAGGCTTGAGTGGGGTGTTCGTGAGCACCATCGCCTGCATTTACAATGGAGGCATCTACGTGCTGTGAAAGAAATTCACCCGCGCCTGGGTTCGGATGGCGCATCACAACCATATCCACCTTCATTGCCAAAATATTGTTGACCGTATCCACCAAGGTTTCCCCTTTCTTTACGGAAGAAGAGGCAGCAGAAAAATTAACAACATCTGCACTCAAGCGTTTTTCCGCGAGTTCGAAAGAAAGGCGAGTGCGCGTTGAATTTTCAAAAAACAGATTGGCAATTGTGATATCTCTGAGGGTTGGCACTTTTTTAATTGGCCTATTAATCACCTCTTTGAATTGAGCCGCAGTATCAAGAATGAGTTGTATGTCCTCTTTCGTGAGGTGCTTAATTCCTAAGAGATGGTTTACAGAGAGTTCGCTCATGATGGGTTCTCGATTAATACTACAGCATCGCGACCATCCACTTCCTCCCAAAGTACTTCGACACGCTGTGAGGCAATACTATCTACCTGGCGGCCCTTGTAATCGGGTTGAATGGGTAAGTCCCGTGAAAATCTTCGATCAATTAATGTGAGCAATTCCATTTTAGACGGACGGCCATAGCTAAGAATAGCATCCATAGCAGCACGTACACTTCGTCCGGTATAAAGGACGTCATCCACAAAGACTACCTTTTGGTCTTCAACTAAATGATCTATTTGGGTCCTATTTGGTTGGAGATGTCCTGGGCGGCGTCTAAAGTCATCGCGGAAAAACGTGATATCTAGCTTTCCGGTGCGAACGGACTCAACGCCATAATTCTGCTTGAGAAGCTTAACTAATCGGTCTACAACTTGAATTCCACGAGGCTGAAGGCCGATGAGAATGGTATTTGAAAAATCACCATGGTTTTCTATGAGCTTGCAACACAAGCGGTTCAAAGCGATGTTAAGCGCTCTTGCATCAATGATTTCTCTCTTGCTCATGCTGCAAATTTACTCATTAATAGTTGGATACAAGCGATTTCAAATCTAGCCCTGAAAAATTTCCACTACTCATCAAAGCCATCGCTTTATTTCCATCGGCATTGGACAACGCTACTCCAAGCGCTTCGGCATCATCAAAAACGCGTACACCGGGTCCAAAAGCATTGGCGACATCTTCTTTGCTCAATGGGGGAAGTTTCTTGTGTGCAACGGCATCCGGACTGTAATAAACCCACGCTTCATTGGCTCCGTCCATGACACCTGCGTATTGGGGCAAGAACTCTGGATTCAAACTACTAAACGTGTGTAATTCAAGTACTACCCTAACTTTGCCAAACTGTTCTGCCAAGGCTGCCACAGAGGCTTTCACCTTGGAAGGTGCATGTGCAAAGTCTCTAAAAACTTTTGTGCTTCCTTCATGGAATACTTCCATTCGATTCTGCGCTCCTGTGAAACTCATGATGGCGTCGTAAAATTCATCCTCTTGAACACCCATCTCCAAACACAACCAACGGGCGGCTTCGAGATTACTTAAGTTGTGTGCACCAAAAATTTGAAGTGGCATCATTCCCTCTTCGGTAGAAACGAACGTCTGACCATCTTGAATTTCATATTGCGGTAAAGCATAAGCAAAGCGCTTGACGGGCGCATCCGATTCCTCCACCACCTTTGCCAATACCTCGTCACGCTCGTTGAAAATTACGGCACCGCCGGCCTCAACGGTATCTAAGTATAACTTGAACTGATCGACATAATCCTCGAACGTTGGAAACACATTAATATGATCCCAAGCGATTCCAGTAATTGCCGTAATGTTGGGTTTGTATAAGTGGAATTTTGGTCGGCGGTCTATTGGAGAACTCAAGTACTCATCCCCTTCCATTACCATAAACTCTGAACCACTTTCCAATTCGACCATGCAATCAAAACCTGCGAGTTGTGCCCCAACCATGTAGTTGACAGGCTTACCGACATGATTCATAACATGCAACACCATGGCTGTTGTTGTGGTCTTACCATGGGAACCCGCGATAACAACCCGAGTCATATTTTTGCTGACTTCGTGAAGAAATTCCGGATAACTGTAAATAGTCAAACCTAATTCCTGCGCCTTTGCCAATTCGGGGTTGTCTGAGCGCGCATGCATTCCCAAAATGATTGCATCTAAGCCCGCATGAATGCGTTCTGGAAACCAACCTTCCGCCATAGGAAGCAAACCGCGCTTTTCAAGTCGTCCACGAGACGGTTCGAATATTTGATCGTCCGAGCCGGTAACTTCATGACCACCCTTTTGTAAAGCAATGGCCAGGTTGTGCATTGCACTTCCCCCGATGGCTATAAAATGTACTTTCATCGTTTATTCTTCAAATCGCAGGTTGCCAAATCTAATCTTGGTACCACGTAAAGACAACAAAACTGCCCCATCTTTTCCATCATTTGCTAACCTTGACATCCGCGGTGCAACACGGAATTTTTGACGTTGATTTTTATTCAAAACGCGATAATTCAACGAGGCATCATGGCCTAAACTGACCATAACTAAATTACCTGATTTCGCATTTCGAATTGGTTTCAATCGCTTCTTACCCCATCGCTTCGCATTGCTCCTATGATCGTTGTACACGAAGTGTAATCCATCGTCATTCATTAGGAAGGTATAGCCCAGGTAATAGCCTCCATCATTCATGGAGTTTTGATTTTTAGGAATGTGTGCGTACCAATCCACATCACCCTCTTTATTAATGCTGAGTACAATAATGTCTCGGTAGTAATAATAGTAGTTGGTAACGGTTGTTCCACGTCCCGTATTTGTAGTTCGAACAATCAACTCGTAATCTTCGGCAACGACGTATGCTCCCCCGTCGGGACGGGCAACGAATTGTCGGAAGACGAAGTTTTTACGAATGCCTTTCCCGCGTTTTGCAAGGATCTTACTGAACTGGGCAACAAACTCCGTAGAAAATGGATTCAGGTTGGAATGAATTACTTCGCCTTTTGCTTGATCGAAAGACAGGTAAAGCGCCCCATCCATATCCCACGAATTACGACGACCATAAAAACCAGAAATGGCCATTTGACCGTCAGTTAAATCACATTCGATGCCTAAGCTATGAACGCGGATGTTATCTAGACCTAAATCAAACTCTACAATTTCATTTTGCTCACCCGATCCAACTTTCATGAGCTTATAATCCAAATCTCTATTACTCGTAAAAGTGATGTTAGGGGAACGGTCAAAATAACTAAGGATAAATACATCCCCTGAATTACTCACTTCAAAATCCATAATTCCGAAGTTTCTATCCTTGTAGACCAACTCAACATCTGCATTCCATAACTCTTCGAGGGCAGGATCGAAGACACGCACATAGAAATTCTCTGCGCTTTTACGATCGTATGGAGGATTAGTGAAAATCGCGATTTTCGAACGATCCTTACTCAATTGGACATCGAATTCTCCTCGATACCTGCTTCGACTGTCTAAAACTTCGAGCACCTTAACCTCGGAAAGATTTGCATCCTTATCCAATGTTCGACAAAGCAAATAGCGCGAATCTTGCACTTTATCATAACTCTCGTAAAACAAATATTGAAGATCGCCGATAATCAAACTCGTTTTAAAATCCACTCTACGGTCATTCCACTCCCAGCGGGGATTTTTCATCAACCATTGCTCACTTAAATCGTACCGATTATAATATGCAAAAAACTCATCCCGATTTCCTGCAATGAGAGACATTGAGCTTGGTCGGTAGGTGTAAAATCCTTCATCGCCAACCTGTAACAGTCGGTCAAACTTGGCGGTACGTGAATTGTACTCTGGGCTCCATTCAAGAACCGGAAACGACCCTTGAGAAAATAAACTCGCCGAGAATAAAATTAGAAGTGCTGTCAACATTCTGCCAATTCGAGACGTTTTCATAGCAATATTGTTTAGTTTTTGTAACTTTTCAAAGTGAAAGTCAAGATACATCACCCCTACCTAGTATGATGCATATGAAACGAATAATTTACGTGCTCGCCATAGCTTTAGGAACGTCGCTCTTTGCAGATGGGCAAACGGTTATTGTGCGCAAACGCAACTTGAATAGTGCCACAGGAGCAGGGCAGGTGAATACGATGGTTTCACCTAGTATGGGAGGAAACATGAATCAAGGCGCCTATTACAGTCGTTATAATCATGCTATAAAATTGAGCCCTACATCATTGGTAGCCGGTGATATTCCTATTTCCTACGAACACAAGGTTACCGATTATATGAGCTTGGAAGCAGGCCTAGGCGTGACCACCTTCAATATGACAGAAAACCTTATTCGCGGCTACAGCTTGCGAAACAATGGTCAAACCTTAAGCCGATTAGGGTATAGTGCAACGTTCAATGCCAAGTTCTTTCCTGAAGGCAATGCGTTCCAAGACGGCTACTACATTGGATTCAATGTGAACCACAGAAACTACGCACAGGACTTTTATATCTCCGATCCTTGGAGCGGTTTAGACACCACCGTAAATGAAAGTTTTGGTTGGAACGACTTTGGTTTTACTATGGGGTACCAGAGTAGACCTTCAGAGCGAATGATCCTCGACTGGTTTATTGGTGCAGCCATTCGTACAAAAACCCGCAGTACTTCAGAATATGTAGAGTCCTTTGATCCCATCACCGGTATTTTCACCGGTCAATACGAATTAGTGGACAGGAGAAACGCTACGCCGGCGTTGCTTGGCGGAGTTCGAATAAGTGTACTATTCAGATAGAAAGGGAAATCCCGAAATAAAAAAGAGCGGCCCAAGGGCCGCTCTTTTTATTTAATTATGTCGTGATTTACTCCACTCGGACGGAAAACGAAGTTGGCAAATTATCACTCAACTTTACAGCGATTTCGTAATCATCTACCATGGCATGGGTCATGCTCTCCGAGGCAAGAGACATCCCTGAAATTAATTCCTCCAGTTTAAATTCCAGAACCAGATGATTGCCAGGTTTAACGTTCCCATTTAATTGATCAGAGAGGTCCACCGTTCTGTACAAGGCATCTTTACCCGTATGCCATGCCAAGAGTATATCGTCCGTACCCAAGGATCCTGATCCATTCAATCGGCCGTCAATACGAAGGAATCTGTATTTAGTTGCCCATGACCAATACATGTCATTTGCGCTTGATAGTGGGTGGCCAATATCAAAAGAAGTAGGATCCATAGCGTTGTTCAACGAATCTACACCCACCCCAAATGTGAATGCCGCAGACTTCTTATCTAAAGACCACTGATAATTCATGGTAGCACTGTCCTCTGCATTGCAGAACATCACCTCCTCAAGGATTTGGTCACCTATTTTGAGATCACTCAAGTAGAAATAGAACTTCTCGAATTTCAGGGCAGTGTCTCCTTTGTAAATGGTCTCACCAACAGTATAGGGCACACCATTGTAACTTAATCGAACTTCCATGGTAAGGTCACGCGAACCATCACCACAGGATACAAGAAAAAGTGTCGCTAGGCCAGCAACAAAAAGATGGGTTAGGGATTTCATAAAAGCGATTTTATAGTTCAAATACAAACTCGCTGATAACGTTGTCTCGCAGGATTTTAGCGTTATTAAAATCTGTTGCATCCGCCGGATCACTGTTGATCACTGGCGTTTGACTTGGAGTTAAACCCAAGAATAATTTCTCGACATCCAAGTTCATCACGAAAAAGACGTCTTTATTCGAAGCAACGCTAAAGTTGCGCTTCTCATTCTTTTCAACCATTAAGTCAGGTGTGGCAAAACGCCATACAAACGTACTTTGAGGGTTGTTGAACACCGTATCAGTAGGAGCAAATATACCGCCTTCTATCTGGAAGAAGCTGTGACCAATGTCTCCTCCATTCCATACTGTACCTTTTTTCAGAGGATTTCCATCTTCGAAATTTTCAGGTGCTTTGTACGCTCGCGCGCTATCCAAACCAATGTTGTAGGTCAACGTTCCATTGTATGAACCACGTGGCAAATGGGCCAATTTCACTTCAGAGGTTGTGGTGACATCAATCATGGTTAAATCACTTTCCGTCACTACGGTATCTAAACCGTCGAAACGAGTGAATCTGGCGCCGCTCAATGTGACGTAAATGCTATTGATCTTAATGATATCTCCGTTGATTTGATAGATTGCGGATGTATCAAGTAAATCACCATCGAAGTACTTATACATGCGGATATAAATGTTTCTATCATCCAAGGCGGTCGGGTCTACCACTGGAATTGACTTTTCACATCCTATGAAAAGTCCCATTAACACCCCTAAGAGTACAACTTTTTTCATTCGTCTTTTATTTTCAAAAACTCTGGGGCCTGTTCGATAGCCACCATGATTTGGTCTAACAATTTATCGTTTTCCTGCTCAAAATCAAGCACCAACGGATCCTTAAAGGTAATATTTAACAGATTACCCGTGCTTTTCACAAACATACCTGTTTTATCAAAGGCTCGACGAAACCCATCGATAACCACAGGCACTACCACTGGCTGCAATTCTCGAATCAAGTGTACGGTACCCCTTCTCCCTTTTACAAAGGGCCGAGTGGTGCCTTGAGGAAAGGTAATGGTCCAACCTGTTTCCATTGCCAATTTGATATTGGCTATGTCCTTTGGATCTACAGTTCTATTTACATTTTGACCTGCTTCTCTCCACGTACGTTTAATACTTACGGAACCTGCATATTGCATCAGCTTCGGCAGCAATCCCTTTTTCATCGTTTCTGCCGCTGCAATGAAGAATACATTCAACTTTGGACGAAATAGAGTAAAGAATGGCAATCTATTGTATATGCCATTTTCAGCTGCATTAAACACTTGGTACATGGCGCTTACATCGGCGAAATACGTTTGATGGTTTGACACAAACAGCACCTTTTGATTTGGCAAGTTTTTTAGCTTATCGGCACCTACGATTTTGATAGAGTTTATTCGCGTATACCGGTACCACGTGATTAGTCCAAAAACAAAAATCACCAATCGCTTTATGAGCAAATTGTAGCCGAAACTATCGCGTTTAAATGGATTTAGACTCATATATTTTGGTCAAATAGGGACACAAATATAGTCTTAACTAACGAGTGCTACGAGTTCTGCAGTCATCATTGCAGTCGCACCCCATATGATTTCTCCGTCCCAATGATATGCGGGAACTACCATAGTTCCATAAGTCGTTTCAATAGATGTCTTTTTCACCAAAGAATGATCTAGTAAATGGACTAGGGGGATCGAGAAAACTCGATCTACCTCAACAGAATCGAGAGAAAGCACAGGCTTGTTATTCGAACAGGTTAAGAAAGGTTCTACATAGAAATTTGAAGGCGGAATGTACAACCAAGTCATAGGGCATAAGAATTCTTGATCTTCCTGCTTTAGGCCAACTTCTTCAAAACATTCGCGAAAAGCCGCTGCCTTTAAATCTGAGTCAATGGATTCAAGCCCTCCGCCGGGGAAGCTGATCTGTGCGCTATGAGTGCCATCGTAAGCTGAACGTTTCATGTACAACAGCTCTAGGCCATGATCTCCGTCAAAGACATGTAGAACGACTCCAGCCCTTCTTGGATTAAGTGCCATAATCTCCTCCTTCGCAACTGCATTTCGATACGAAGGCATCATCGTGCGCTGGCCTTCAACTCCTGGTAATGAGCGTGTTATTTTCCGTTTAAACTCTTCTAAGGTCATGTATTAAATGTACTTGGTTAACGCTGTCTAATTCACTTTTGGCACTTATCTTTGTTTTCTATCAATAACCTATCACTGATAATAAATGACTATAACTCAATTTAAATACATCGTCGCCGTAGACAACCATCGCCATTTTGCCAAAGCCGCTGAGGCTTGCTTCGTAACGCAACCCACTTTGAGCATGCAAATTCAAAAGCTTGAAGAAGAATTGGATATTTTGATTTTCGATCGTTCCAAACATCCTATCGTACCTACTCCCTTAGGAGCGAAAATAGTGGAGCAAGCCCGTAAAGTCATTTACGAAGGGGATGTATTGGAGCACATGGCAAAGCAAATCAAAGGGAGTTTTGAAGGTGAGCTGACGCTAGGTGTAATACCCACAATTGCCCCAAGCCTCCTCCCTCGCTTTATTCCCGAGTTCTTGAATAAATATCCGGGAATCAAATTGAACGTGCAGGAGTTGAAGACCGAAGATATGATCGAGGCATTGCGCACTGATCGTATAGATGTTGGCATAGCCGCTACTCCTTTGCAGGAAAAGGGAATTGTCGAAGTGCCCTTGTATTATGAACCATTCATGGCATTTGTTCCCGATTACCACGTGATGAACAATGACGACTTCCTACTCGCATCGGAATTGAACGCAAATGATATGCTTCTTCTCAACGAAGGTCATTGTTTCCGAAATAGCGTTTTGAAGATTTGTCAAACCGAATTGAACCCAGATCAACGCATCAATATGGAAAGCGGGAGCTTTGATACGCTCATCAAGCTTGCTCATCGAGGAATGGGAATGACACTACTGCCCTACCTCAATACCCTGGATTTGAACGACAAATACCGCAAGGGCATTAAACCTATTGCTGAACCGACGCCTACACGTGAGGTGAGCCTATTGTTCTCTAGAACACAATTAAAGCAAGAGTGGATTAAAGCAATGGGCGATACAATCACTGCTGCCTTGCCTAAAAAACTACTTGAAAAAGCAGCAAATGTCATTAGCCCGGCATAGGAAAGAATTGGGCTATAAGCACCAAAACAACCACTGCTAAGACGTTCATAACGATGCCCCTGTACACCATGTATGGAATGGTCAATTTCCCAGTAGAGAATACAATTGCATTTGGAGGGGTAGCCATGGGTAACATGAAAGCACAACTTGCACCAAGAACGAGAGGTATACTTAATTGTTGAAGGTCGATACCTAGTGCGTAGCTCAAACTCAAAAGTAGAGGCAGCAACGCACTTACTAAGGCCATGTTGCTCAACAATTCAGTGGCAAAAACCCCTAAAACTGCCATGATTGCCACCCAGCCCCACATGGGCAATTGACCAAGGGCTTGCAAGTATTGGCCTAATTGATCGAACCATAAACTGCTTTGAAGTGTACCCGCTAAGGCCAGTCCACCTCCAAAAAGCACTAGAATGCCCCAGGGCAATCTCGCCGTATCTTCCCATTTCAATAATGTGCCGCCCTCCCCAGAAAATACACTAAACAATAAAAGGGCACTTCCAAGGGCAATGGCCGTATCTGACCACTGTATTTGAGGAATCCACTCCATTAGATACGGACGGATGATCCATAAGAGTGCGGTCAAGGAAAAAATGATGGCTACACGTTTTTGTGGGGATGAGAGCGCACCTAATCGGTTCCATTCTTCTTGCATCCATGTCCGAGTATTGGCTTCTTCTGCATCATCCAATACATCTTTGGGTAAACCAGCTGTAAGGACTAAAAACGCTACAATTCCGAGTATAGCCGCTGCACTCAAACCGATGGGCAGCCACTCCATAAAACCAATGGGACGTTCCAACTGATCGGACATGAAGGCCGCGAAAATCATATTTGGCGGGGTACCGATAATCGTAGCCATACCCCCTATGTTCGCCGCCCACGCGACGGATAAAAGAATTGGACGGGCCAATTTCTCCCTTTTCCCTTCTTGCAATACCGCGAGCACACTTGTGGCAATGGGGAGCATCATGATTGAAGTTGCCGTATTAGAAATCCACATAGACATAAAGCCGGTTGCAAGCATGAAGCCAGCGATGAGACCCTTGTCCTTCGTGCCTGTTTTGCGTAGTATCCATAAAGCGATACGGTAATGCAGTCCAACTTTTTCTAGGGCCAAAGCCAAAACGAAACCACCAAAAAACAGATAAACCAATGGATGTGCGTAAAAGACGGCCATTTCTTTACCCGTACCTAAACCAAGTAATGGGAAGAACAATAGCGGCAACAACGCCGTCACCCCAAGATGTACAGTTTCGGTTATCCACCAGAGCAGCATCCAAAGGGCAATACCCAACAATAAAAAGTGCGGCTGTCCCTCACCGAGAATGCCCGAGAGCAAAGCAATAATTGGCCCTAACCAACGTATAATAGCTGTAGTTTTGTCCATCTAAATTCTGATCTATGCAGCTCGTTTTTGCCACACACAACCCCGGTAAGTTACAAGAGGTTCGCGAAATATTAGCGCCCAAATATGAAGTATTGGGACTTACCGACCTAAACGACCATGAAGAAATCATTGAAGATGCGGACACCCTTGAAGGAAATGCAATAATTAAAGCGGAAACTGTTTGGAGGCGACACGGCATGAATTGCTTCTCCGATGATACGGGATTGGAAATCGCTGCGCTCAACGGCGCCCCGGGTGTATATAGTGCCCGATATGCCGGACCTCAAAAAAGCTCAGAGGACAATATGGACAAAGTGCTCCATGAATTGAACGACAAAAATGACCGCAGTGCCCAATTCAGAACAGTAATGGCTTTGCAATGGAATGGCAAAACAGAATTGTTTGAAGGGATTGTCAAAGGGCAAATCGCCGAAGGAAGGAGTGGTTCGAAAGGATTTGGCTACGACCCTGTTTTCATTCCAGAAGGCTACAACATTTCATTTGCTGAAATGGATGCGCAACTGAAAAACAGCATGAGCCATCGGGGACGGGCAATGGAAAAGCTCATTAAATTCTTGCTCGACCAGGCCTAAATATCCTTTGGGACAGCGAAGAAACTAAAGTGGACATGACCGTATTTTCTGTGTTCAAAAAAGCCCGGGAGATGGCTTAAATTGGTATCTGCGCTATGTTCAATGATGGCCTCCCCACCTTCTTTCAAAAAGTTGTTTTCAATCAACGCTTTTGCAAGCTCTTCATGCTTATCCCAATCGTACGGCGGATCTGCAAAAACAATATCGAAAGAGGTCAAAGAGCGCTGAACGAACAGCCAAACATCCGTTTGAACGGTACTAATGTTGGCACCTAACTCGTCGGTCATCTGATCTATGAATCGAATGCATCCTTTGTGTTGGTCCACGCAAACAATTTCACCCGCACCTCTTGAAGCAAACTCATAACTGATATTACCCGTACCGGCAAAAAGATCTAGAATCCGAAGATCATCAAAGAAAAATCTATTGTTTAGAATATTAAATAGACCCTCTTTAGCAAAATCTGTAGTAGGCCGAGTAGGCAAGTTCTTAGGTGCGGAAATGCGCTTGCCCTTCCATTTTCCACTAACTATTCTCATAATCGCAATAAGGTTGCAAATGCAAGTGCATCGAAATCCTTGAGTGCAGAGCTAATCTTAGCCCATTCTTGGGATTTAAAAAGCTTCACCGTACCAAAATATGATTGCAAGACTTCTTTATATGGCCGTGCGCTAAGTCCGCTCAATTCAATTGAGCATTCCGCTCTGTTCCATTCTAATTGTTCGGCACAATTGCCGATGTGATAGATCAATTCACTATCATTTGCGCAAGGAAAGCTATTTATCAAGTGCCATTGGCCACTATTACTTGCCATAACATGCACGGCATCGTTGTAAACATGAACAAAGAACGTTGGTGATTCAGTCGCTTTTATACGCTCTAATTGAAGCGCCCAGTGATGCCTGCGCACCAACGAACCCGTATTACTACTGGCTAAATCCGCATCCGGCAAGTAAGACAGCAAAGTCATTCCTGTAGATTCACTTACGTCAGAGAAATTAGCCTTTTGTCCCAAGACCGATGCGGTCCATTCTAAATCATCCCCATCCGTCATTAACTGTGGCAGTAAGACCGTATGAGGTGCTTCGATTCCATAAATAACTTCTGCGAAAGGCTCAGAGAATGAGCCCAACAAATCCTCAATTGGACTTGAACTCCATTCGGAACGTGGCACATAACCTGCCAAATATAGTTGGCGCGTGCTACGGTGACGCACCAAAAAAGAAAGTCCATCCTGTTGATACAGGATGGACAATATGCATTCCTCCGCCTTCGCTGTTTCGAAGGCTGGATCGATGTTAGTCTGCTTTACACTTAGAGTTTTCGTAGTTACCACTGATGGTTGGTTGTGTCAATGATCCAATAGACCACATTTCGTTTTTCACTTTGTTGAATGCATCAGGGAATTCATTCGCAACATCAGCGAATACCGTACTGAAAGGAGCACTCACCTCAAATGTAGCAACTTCTACCCCATTCTTTACAATCTTACCTGCATTCATAGTGAATAGGCTATCTGTACCTGGGATAAACAACATTGAATTCGCGTCAAAACCTTCACCAAACAATTGCGTAGCAACAGGCTCTTGACCCAACAAGCGAATCATCACAGAATCTTTGCTCATCTCCTTCTGGTAAACCTTATTGTAGTACATAAAGTTGGTATCCTTACGCTCAATGATGCTAATAAATCCTGTATCAACAAATCCAACCAGCGTGTGGATATCCGAACAGAAATTACCGTTTTCGCTCTTGTATGCCAATTGCGCTTCACGGATGTTTTCAAGTTGCTCTGTAACCTCACACAAACGTACCGACTCAATGTTCTGGAAACGGATCGGTTGCATGATACCATTATAAATACGGTAGGTAAAGTAGATTGACAATAAAATCAAGACTGCTTTGACAGCGGTTTGTACCTTTGAATTCATGGGATGATTTTCAATTAATGGTCCCAAAACTACAATATTTTTCCGTTGCAAGCACCTCAAAGTACATACTCCGATTTAAAAGGTTTTTTTCCCTTTGAACCTACGGCCGATCAAGACGGGTTGCTGCGTAAACTCGCTGTATACCTCAGCATTCGCCGAGTAATGCCAGAAGTATTCATTATTAAGGGGTATGCTGGAACGGGAAAGACGACCGTTATGAAAAGTGTAGTTGCAACACATCGGAAACATAAACGTAAAATAATCTTAATGGCCCCCACTGGTCGTGCCGCAAAAGTACTGTCCGGCGCAACGGGTTCTAAAGCGAATACCATTCACAGAAGTTTATACCGTCCTAGAGTAGGCAGTTCAGGCTCCGCTTCCTTTGTTCTCGCGACTAACAATCAAAAAAACACCACCTATATCGTGGATGAAGCCGGTCTGGTCAATACGACCAGAGACAGCTCATTAGGCGGAAATTCGCTGCTCGAGGACCTCTTAACCTATGTTTTCACGGATCCATCGAACAATCTTATTCTCGTCGGAGACCCCGCTCAGCTGCCCCCGATAGGACAGCCCGAAAGTCCTGCATTGAACGCAGATCATTTTATACATCAATTGTCCATTAATGCTTCTGGACACACCTTGAGGAATGTCGTTCGCCAAGCCTTGGATAGTTTGATTTTGAAAAACGCAACAGCCCTGCGCACGGCAATTGAGCAGGATTCGAGCGAAGATCCAACCATTGAAGTAGGTTCGGATTTAATCCGCGTTGAAGATGGCTACCAGTTGCAAGACATCTTCGAAAGCCTTTACCATAGTGACAGCAATAATAATACGATGGTGGTCCGAAGCAATAAGAAGGCAAATCAATACAACCAAGGCATTCGAGGAAGGATCAAATTCCAAGAAGACTTGATCTCTGCTGGAGATCAATTTATGGTGGTGAAAAACAATTACTTCTGGCTTCCAGAAACCAGTGCTATGGGATTCATAGCGAATGGAGAAATAGGAACTATTAAAAGTATCCGCAACGTCCATGAACGTTATGGTTTTACATTTTGTGAGGCAACAGTCGCTTTTTTGGATTATCCCGAACAAGAAGCCATTGATGTCATATGTAATTTGAGCGCACTAATGAGCGATGGACCTGCCCTAAGCAGTGTACAAAGCAATAGCTTGTATGACCAAATGAATCTCAAGTATGCAAGATATACGAGCAAATCCAAACGGTATGAAGCCATAAAAAACGATCCCTACTTCAACGCCTTACAAATCAAGTTTTCCTACGTTATAACATGTCACAAAAGCCAAGGTGGCCAGTGGGAAAATGTAGTCATAGAACATCCGTATTTGCCCGACGGACCTTCCGTAGTTTACTTTAAATGGTTGTACACAGCCATGACACGAGCAACCGCCAAAGTTTACTTAGTCGGGTTTCCTGAGAACTGGTTCGGCGCGGTATCTTTGCCCATTGAACCACCAGAATCATGAAATACATCATCGCCAAAATAGTGTTCGCGCTTTCAGGCTGGAAGCTCGACGCAAGTCCAGAAAAAATAGAATCTGCACGAAATACCGTGATGATTGCAGCTCCGCATACTTCAAACTATGATCTCGTCTTCGCACTTGGGGCTTTTTGGCTAATGGGGCTTCCCATTAAATTCTTCATCAAAGATTTCTATACGAAATGGTATTTTTTCGGGTTTTTCAAATGGCTTGGTGCCATTGGCGTGGACCGTTCAAAACGGGGAAACCTTGTGGAACACGCGAGCCAATTGATGAAAAATGATAGTCACATCACCATTATGGTTCCCGCGGAAGGCACCCGAAAACGTGTTGAAAAATGGAAAACGGGATTTTATCATATTGCCATAAACTCCGGTAAAAACATAAGTTTGGGGTACTTAGACTATGCAAAGAAGTATGCCGGTGTTCTTGAAGTAATTCCTGCCGGTGAAAAAGAGGCCACTTTTAACCGTATTCAAGAGGCATACAGCACTGTAGCAGGAAAATACCCTGAGCTGTACAACAAAACAATTCACTAGAATGAAACTGCCCCAGTTAAACTTTCCCGAAGGGATTGCCGAGCAAATAAAATGTGCGGAGCAAGAGGGAATCTTTAAAATCTGGGACAATGGCCGAAAAAAATGGCTTGTCTCTACACCCGAGGAATGGGTTCGTCAACATTGCTTACAGTATTTGCATGCACTTGGCTATCCGCTTTCTCTAATGCAAACTGAGGGAAGTTTAAAGACGGTTCGTCGAACAAAAAGGAGCGACATACTTCTTTTCAGAAATGGAGCTCCCTTCATTCTAGTGGAATGCAAGGCCCCTACTGTAAAGATTTCACAAGATACGTTCAACCAGGCGTTCAACTACAATACGGATGTAAATGCCCGGTTTATCTATATCACAAATGGCATGCAGCATTTCTTTTGGGACACTGCGAATAGCCAGCAAATCGAAACACTTCCTAGCGCAGACGATCCAAACTACGGATAGTCTTTTCGTCTTTTTGAATCCCTTTAGACGCCATAAAGGCAAGCACGATATTTATTAGTGGTACGGTAGTTCCATAACTTGCTACAGCACCTTCAGCGTCTTTGATTTCAACAACCAGTAATGCCAAGGCAACTAAGGAGCTAAGCATACCCAATCGTACCAAAAACAGTTGAAACGAACGTTTTTTATAGAGTAAAATCGCGCCTGAGAATGTCGCCATGCACCATCCGAAAGTAAAGAACAACCACATGGAAGCCGTCGCATTAAAAACTACACCATCGAAAGTATACATAGGTAAAAAGAAGGCTGCCAAGGAACTAAGTACTCCTGCCGCGAACATATATAAGGTCTGAACTCTTTGGATCATCGATTTTTTATTTGCAGCAAAGTTCAAAAAAAAATGAACCCAATTCTTTGATTACTGATAAAAGTCCCTATTATTGTGGTGTTGAGGAACCAAAACGGCCCCCGACCCTTTACCTCTCCTATTACAATCCCTTAATAAAACATGTTGACTGAAAACGATTTGCGGGCACGCAAGTTGCCTGAATTGAAAGACCTAGGTTCTTCCTTAAGTATTCCCAAAGCAAAATACATGAAGAAGGATGAATTAGTCGCCGCTATTCTCGCAAAAACAGGACAAGCTGCTCCTTCAGCCCAAACGATTACTGTGGAAAAATCTGAAAATACCGCTCCAAAGGCCATTGCTTCTGCTCCAAAAGAACCCAAACAAAATTCTAGTGAGAAAGGCAATGCGTCTGACCAAAAGCAAGAGCAACGTAAAGAACGTAACCCGAGGTTCAAAAACAAGGAACAACAAAACGGCAATAATCAAAACCGCGACCGCGATCGCAGGAGACCGAAAGAGTTCCACTTTGAAGGCATCATTGCAAATGAAGGCGTACTAGAAATCATGCCCGATGGATATGGGTTCTTGAGGAGTTCAGATTTTAATTATTTGAATTCACCAGACGATATCTATGTAAGTCAAAATCAGATTCGCAGCATTGGCCTTAAAACTGGTGATACTGTAAGTGGTGAGGTACGTCCCCCAAGAGAAGGAGAAAAATATTTCCCTCTTGTAAAAGTAAACAGCATTAATGGTCGCACCCCTGAATACGTTAGAGACCGTGTTGCTTTTGAGCACCTGACACCATTATTTCCTGAAGAGAAGTTTGACATTACAACCCGGCGCAGCACTGATTCTACGAGAATCATTGATTTGTTCTCTCCTATTGGTAAGGGCCAACGTGGTTTATTGGTAGCTCAACCGAAAACCGGTAAGACTACCTTGATGAAAGAAGTAGCGAATGCGATTGCTGCCAATCATCCTGAAGCATACATGATTGTACTTCTGATTGACGAACGTCCCGAAGAAGTTACAGATATGAGCCGAAGTGTAAACGCAGAAGTTGTCGCTTCTACTTTTGATGAACCTGCTGAGCATCACGTAAAAGTGGCGAACATTGTCCTGGAAAAAGCAAAGAGAATGGTAGAATGTGGTCATGATGTTGTGATCATGCTCGATTCAATCACGCGCCTTGCACGTGCCTACAATACGGTAAGCCCAGCTTCTGGTAAAATTCTTTCCGGAGGTGTTGATGCCAATGCACTACAAAAACCAAAGCGTTTCTTTGGTGCAGCACGAAATATTGAAGGTGGTGGTTCTTTAACCATTTTGGCGACCGCTCTTATTGATACAGGCTCCAAGATGGACGAAGTTATCTTTGAAGAATTCAAGGGAACCGGTAATATGGAAATGCAACTTGATCGTCGTATTGCCAACCGAAGAATATGGCCTGCTATTAATCTTATTGAAAGTGGCACACGTAAGGAAGACCTTCTCTTATCACCTGATGTACTGCAACGCATGTGGATCATGAGGAAGTACCTTGCAGATATGACACCAATCGAAGCCATGGAATTCCTTAGCGACCGGATTCGAAAGACAAAAGACAATGCTGAATTCTTAATCAGCATGAATGGATAAATAAAAGCCCGCTCGATGAGCGGGCTTTTTTATTCTACAGTTGAAAACTGCTTTTCGTAAAGATTGAAATAGGCTCCCTTTTTGCCTAGCAAGGTGGAATGATTGCCTTCCTCTACAATCTTTCCTTGATCCAATACAATGATCTTATCAGCATGCTGAATAGTAGATAAGCGGTGCGCAATAATAATAGAAGTTCGATCTTTTGTCAGCGCGAGCAAAGCTTGTTGGATCAATTCCTCTGTGTGGCTATCTATACTCGAAGTCGCTTCATCCAAAATAAGAACCTTCGGATTCGTAATATATGCTCTGAGGAACGCTAGTAGTTGGCGTTGGCCAGCCGAGAGTACACCACCACGCTCACGAACATTATAATTCAAACCATCAGGCAATTCTTCCAAAAACGACTTAATTCCTATCGCTTCAGCCGCTTCCCATATCGCTTCATCCGAAATATCAGAAGCCCCCATAACAATGTTGGAGCGCACCGTATCCGAGAATAAAAACACATCCTGAAGCACCAGGGCCATTTGAGATCTTAAATGTTTTATGTCGATTTCAGTTAACGGGGTACCGTCAATTGTAACCGTACCTTTTTGATAGGGGTAAAATCCCATCAAAACGGAAATGATGGTGCTTTTCCCTGCACCTGTGGCTCCTACTATCGCAACCGTTTCACCCTTTGCCGCAGAAAAAGAAATGCCTTTGAGAATTAGTTCGTTTTCAATGTATTGGAAGTGAAGATCATCAATGTCAATAGCACCCTCTAGCGCAATCTTCACATGACCACTTGGTTCTAACTCGTGATTGCTGTCCAAGAGTTTCAATACCCGTTCAGACGCTACCATCCCCATTTGAAGGGTGTTAAATCGATCGGCCAATTGACGTAATGGACGAAAAAGCATCCCAATAAAAATGATCATTGCCGTGAGTTCACCAACCGTCACACTACCGCCTTGCGCGGCATTCATTCCGCCATACCAAACACCCAATCCAATTGATATCGCGCTTAGTACTTCAATAATTGGAAAGAATAGTGCATAATAAAAGATGCTTTTTATGTTGGCATCTCGATGGCGCGCATTAATGGCTTCAAATTTTTCCATCTCCTGCTCCTCTCGGCCGAAGGCTTGTACAATGGCCATGCCCCCTAAATGCTCTTGGACAAAGGTGTTCAAATTACTCACCTCATTTCGAACGGATTGAAAGGCACCTTTAATTCCACGCTGAAACCATCGCGTTGCTATAAATAAGACGGGAATAACACTCAAGCTGATCAACACCAAAATGGGGTTGAAGAAGAAGAACATAGCAAAGAGCATAACTGCGATTCGGAAGAGGTCTCCAAATATGACCAATATTCCCTCCGAAAATACCTGAGCTATGGTTTCAATATCACTGACTACGCGAGTTACAAGTTGTCCAACTGGACTCTTATCGTAAAAACTTAACCTGAAGTTTTGCAACTTCTCATAAAGTTCAACGCGAATGTCCTTAATAATGCTTTGCCCTAGCCAATTCGCAGCATACATAAAACCGAAAGAGCCTATGCTCTCGAAAAGCAAGAGCCCAACCAACCAAAGCATTAGGTTGAATAGCATATCAGGATCTCCTCCCAAAATAGCATCGTCAATGACTTGGCGGGTTAGGATAGGCCGAGCGGTACCAATGGCGCCCAATACGACGGTCAGTATTACGGAAAAAATAAAAAGTGCTCGGTACGGCTTTGCGTAGCCTAGAACTTTTACAAATAGTTTGAAATCAAAAGCTTTTCCGCCGACGTTAGACATTTAAAAATGGGGGTATTGAATGGATGATAAATATAACCCATGTGCGGGAGCGCTTGTTCCCATCGCGCCTCGATTTCTAGCATGGAGTCGCTCTTCAAATTCTGCTATGGTCCATTTTCCTCTTCCAACTTCGTAGAGGCTTCCTACAATGGCGCGTACCATGTTTCGAAGAAATCGGTCGGCAGTTATTTCGAAGACCCAATGATCATTGTGCTGAGTCCATTGCGCTGAACGAACAGCACAAATGGTTGTTTTATTATCCGAACCATTTTTGCAAAACGATGCAAAATCCCGTTCAGTCAATAAAAGCTCCGCTGCTTTATTCATGGCCGCGAAATCTGGCAACTCCTCAACCATCCATGCCCATTGACGTATAAAAGGGCTGCCTGTTCCACACATCTTGTATTCATAGCTTCTCGAAATTGCTAAGAATCGGGCATGCCACTCCTCGCCTACTTCAAAGGCTTCATGAATACGAATTGCGGGGTCTACAAAACGGTTAAGACGGTAGACCAAATGTTCATGAGTCATGGACGGTACTAAAGATGCATCCCAATCGAAGTGCGCATACATTTCGCTCGCGTGAACACCAGTATCGGTGCGTCCAGCTCCGGTAACCATTATATTTTGCTTCAAAAGCTTGGTTAAGGCATCGTTCAATTCGCCTTGTACAGAGCGGTCCTTCGGCTGTACTTGCCAACCGCAAAATGGTGTTCCATCAAAGGCGAGTTTCAATACTGTGCGCATTACTTTTGAAGTATCGTGAAGATGGTCAAAGGTACAACTTGGTGAGCGCAAAAAAGACTAAAATCCTACTCCTATCGGACACCCATAGTTATATGGATGAACGCATATTGGAATTTGCTTCGGGTGTCGATGTCGTCTTGCATGCAGGCGATATGGGCGCACATGAATCTATGGATCGATTGGAGGCAGCATCCAAACAAACCGTGGGTGTTTATGGAAATATCGATGATCATATTATGCGTCGTCGATTTCCCTTACACCAAAAGTTTAAAATAGGGGGAATGAAGATTTGGATGACACATATAGGAGGTTATCCCCCGAATTATAACCTGCGTGTTCGTGAAACCATTAAAAAAGAGCAGCCTGATATCTTTATTTGTGGCCATAGCCACATCTTAAAAGTCATTAATGATCCTAAGATTCAGTGCTTACACATGAACCCTGGAGCAGCAGGTCAGCACGGCTTCCACAAGGTTAGAACCATGCTTCGTTTTGAAATCCACCAATTGGATCCGCAGAAAAAAGGCCGTATTGAAAACCTTGAGGTCATTGAATTAGGAAATCGTGGCCAACTCCGTTAATTTTGCGCTTTAACGGATTTTCACATGTCTACTGCTTTACATGCCATCACACCCGTCGATGGACGCTATGCTTCAAAAACTGAAGCATTATCACAATATTTCTCGGAATTTGCCTTGATTAAGTACCGTGTTCGCGTAGAGATCGAATACTTTATCGCATTGTGCAAGAGCGATATTGCTCAGCTCGCAGACGTAGATCCTGCATCGTTCGAGCCACTGCGTGATCTGTACAGAAATTTTGATACCGCAGATGCTCAAAAAATCAAAGACATCGAAAAGGTAACCAACCACGATGTGAAAGCCGTAGAGTATTTCATCAAAGAGGCTTTTGAAGGTTTGGGGCTTTCGAAATTCCAAGAATTCATACACTTTGGATTGACGTCGCAAGACATCAACAATACCTCTGTTCCCTTAAGCATAAAGGAAGCACTTGAAAATCTTGTTTATCCGCAACTGGAAGAACTCATTGGAGCCATTGATGAACATGCAACGGCTTGGGATAACATTTCATTGCTTGCAAGAACACATGGACAGCCTGCTTCACCTACCACGTTAGGAAAAGAATTCAAAGTTTTCACGGCACGCTTACGAGGCCAATTGGCACAACTTAAAGCGGTTCCTCATAGCGCAAAGTTTGGTGGAGCAACGGGCAATTTCAATGCGCACACGGTTGCTTACCCCGGAAAAGATTGGCACCAATGGGGTGATGAATTCGTTGCCAAGCACCTCGGTCTTCAACGCAGCTATCCAACCACTCAAATTGAGCATTACGACAACCTCGCAGCACAATTCGATGCATTGAAACGTATCGACAACATCTTTATCGATTTCTGCCGCGACGTCTGGACGTATGTAAGTATGGATTACTTCAAACAAAAAATCAAGGCAGGAGAAGTGGGTTCTTCAGCCATGCCTCATAAAGTAAACCCGATCGATTTTGAGAATGCGGAAGGAAACCTAGGAATTGCCAATGCATTGTTCGAGCATTTAGCGAGTAAACTCCCCATCTCACGCCTGCAGCGCGATTTAACGGATTCTACAGCCTTGCGTAATGTTGGAGTGCCATTTGGCCACCTTACAATTGCCATCAGCAGTATGAAAAAAGGGCTAAGCAAACTACTTGTTAATGAAGCTAAGATTGCCTCAGATTTGGAGGCGAACTGGGCTGTAGTTGCCGAAGCTATTCAAAACATTCTTCGTCGCGAAGGGTATCCGAAACCATATGAAGCGTTGAAAGCATTGACAAGAACAAATAGTGCAATCACCGCTCAAAGTATCGCAGATTTTATTGATACCTTAGAGGTAGATGACCCAATTAAAACTGAACTAAAGCAAATTACCCCGAGTAATTACATAGGTCAGGCATTACGCTAATCCCATGAAAAAGAAAATATATTTACTAGCAACGGTCGTCCTTGTGGCGGCCGTTTCTTTTGGACTGTACCAGTATTTCCGCACACCAGATGCAGCCGTAGACTTAAAACCTTCCTATAAGGGCAACGCAGCTACATTTGCACGCACCGCGAGTACGTATGAGGTTGGAGATGTCGTTGAACTTCGAGACCTAATAGGAAGCTTTGAGTCCAAAAGCATTACACTTCCGGGCGGGGTAATTGTTGTAAGAGATTCTTCTGATGTCCAAATTTGGCCTTCGAGCGGGTACATTGCAATAAAAGGCTTTTACCAAGGAATCGAAATCGATGACTTTTTTGGTGATACGTTAATCCGCGTGGGAGGTGCCTTTCTTCTCGAAAGCACGGAGCCTGAACATTTGGATTAGTCCCAAGGCAAAAAACACAGTTAAGGCAAGGGCAGAGTTCCGAAGGTCTCCAGTCAATGCTTCCAACAAGCCAATACTGAACATCCCAAATGTGGTTGCTAATTTTTCCATCACATCATAGAAACTGAAGTATGTGGTGTGATCTTCTGTCGCAGGAAGCATTTTGCTGTAGGTAGAGCGGGACAAACTTTGCACAGCCCCCATTACAAAGCCAAGAACTCCTCCAACAACATAGAATTGCCCTGCCGTTTGAACAAAATAGGCCGCGAAGCACAATAGCATCCAAATCGCGACTCCAATTTTTATGGCGTAAATATTTGAAGTACGCTCGCTAAGTCTGGCAAATACATAGGATCCAGCAATAGCAACAAACTGAATAATCAAAATGGTCATGATGAGTTGGGCCGATTCTAAGCCCAGAACCTTCGAACCAAAAACTGCTGCAAGCAATATGATGGTTTGCATACCCACGCTGTACCAGAAGAAACCACCCAAGAATACACGCAACATCTTAATACTTCTAAACTCGTTGAAGACTAAAATCAGCTCGCGCCAACTCTTCCAGAATAGTTTACCCTCAAAGTAGTCCTTAACCTCGTCTTTTGGTAATCGGCCAATGGCAGGAAGCCCGAATCCTAACCACCATATTCCCGTTAGTACAAAGGATGCTCTTGAAGCCACGCCTGCATCTTTAAAACCAAACGTTTCCGGCATTTGGACCAGTACCAAACATAAAATCAGCAATAGTGCACTTCCAAAATAGCCCAGCGAAAACCCACGCGCGGATAATCGGTCCTGCATTTCTTCGGGAGCAATGACCGGAAGAAAGCTGTTGTAAAAGACTATGGACCCCGTGAAACCTACACTTGCAAAGAAGGCTAAATACAAACCCAACCACGGATTTTGCTCGCTAAAAAAGCCCATACTCGCTGTACTCAATGCTCCAATAGTCATAAAAGTTCGCATGAATACTTTTCTTCTACCTGTGCGATCGGCCATGGCCGCTAAATATGGTGAAAGGACAGAGATTGTCAGAAATGAGGCTGCAATGACATAGGAATAGATCACGGTATTCTCCCATAATCGACCCAAGAACAAGACTTCGTTGGTCTCATTTTTGGTCACGGCCTCATAATAAATGGGGAATAATACTGTGCTTATGACCAATGAATAGACAGAATTCGCCCAATCATACATGGCCCAGCCTCGTTGTGTTTTTGTAAATTTCATACGGAAACCAATTTACGATGTGAAACGGCATTATCTTTGAGTAGATAAGCCAAAATTTAGCTACATGAAAAAAATCGCCATTCTACTTCTGTTCTTCTTCATTGGTCTTGAGGCCTTTGCGCAGGATATGATCATTTATAAGGACAAAACGATTGACGAAGTAACCATCGTTGAAGTAACTCCAGATTTCGTGAAGTATCGTGAGTATGGGGCCCCGATTAACTCAACTATGTTCAGTATCGAGCGTGATTACCTAAGCAAACTCATCTTTGAGAGCGGTCGCGTTATGGACATGAGTAAATCCATTATGAACGACGAACGCGTATATGCCGGTCAACGCAATAGAGCATTAAAAATTGATGTCGCAGGCATGAGTGGGAATTATACATTCCTCTCCTATGAGCAAAGCGTTGACCCAAGCACGAGTTGGGAAGCAGGCTTAATTTTCGTAGGTGCTGGATTTGAAAATCAAAATGGGTGGAACGATCCTGAAAATGCCATGGGCATCGGTGTAAATATGGGCTACAAGTTTAAGCGCAGTCCGAATTTTTACATGACAAGAATGCGCTATGGTCATATTTTACGTGGTGCTTACGTGAAGCCAAATCTTTGGTTGAACATGTTCAACTACGACAGGATTGACTACGATCACCCGCCAGACCCCGTCACCTTCCAATACCCTACTTCACGCGAAAGCGCTACAGCAGGAACGGTAATGATTGATTTCGGAAATCAATTGGTCTTCTCCGATATATTCGTTGTTGATTACGCAGCAGGTGTTGGATACGGCTTCACTACCAAGGACACTTGGAATGTCACCAATTATGGTTTCATTGGTGGTCTTGGCCCACAAAGCGGAACCCCGCTTACATTCTCCTTCACGTTAAAGGTTGGATATTTACTCCCCGGCAATTAGGCAATTTTTTTAAAGCATATAAAAAAAGCCCGGCGCTTCGCGCCGGGCTTTTTTGTTTCGCATTCCGCTTCGTCTTAAGCGTTTTGTGCTTTGATCAAGTTCAATGCTGAACCGGCCTTAAACCACTCAATCTGCTGAGCGTTGTAGGTATGGTTCAACATGATCATATCTGAAGATCCATCGGCATGAACTACTTCTAGCGTAAGCTGCTTGCCTGGAGCAAAGTCTACCAAATCAACAAAGTTGAAGGTATCGTCTACTTGGATCAAATCGTAATCTGCTTCATTAGCGAAGGTCAGACCCAACATCCCTTGCTTCTTCAAGTTCGTTTCGTGGATACGAGCGAATGACTTCACAATCACCGCGCGAACGCCTAGGTGACGTGGCTCCATTGCCGCATGCTCACGTGAAGAACCTTCACCGTAGTTGTGATCTCCCACAACGATAGAAGGAACACCAGCAGCTTTGTATGCACGAGCTACGTTTGGTACCTCATCTACTGAACCGTCAAGTTGGTTCGTTACGGCGTTGGTTTCTTGGGTGTAAGCGTTTACCGCACCAATCAAACAGTTGTTTGAGATATTATCAAGGTGACCACGGTAACGCAACCATGGACCTGCCATAGAGATGTGATCCGTTGTACACTTGCCGAAAGCTTTGATAAGCAACTTGGCACCTGTAATGTTATTACCATCCCAAGCCGCGAATGGGCTCAACAATTGTAGACGCTGTGAATCTGGGCTCACTACTACTTCTACACCTGAACCGTCCTCCGCAGGAGCTTGGTAACCGTTATCCTCCACTGCAAAACCAGCTGATGGCAATTCTTGACCCGTTGGCTCTGCCAATTTCACTTCTTCACCATTTGCGTTGGTCAACGTATCGGTAATTGGGTTAAAGTCAAGCTTTCCAGAGATTGCAATCGCCGCAACCATTTCTGGTGACGTAACGAAGGCGTGAGTGTTCGGGTTGCCGTCTGCACGCTTCGCAAAGTTTCTGTTGAATGAGTGAACGATGGAGTTTTTCTCTTGCTTCTCCGCGCCTTCACGTGCCCACTGTCCAATACATGGACCACAAGCATTCGTAAAGATTCTCGTTCCCTCTAGTTTGTTGAACGTATCGATCAAACCATCTCGCTCGGCAGTATAACGTACCTGCTCAGAACCTGGGTTGATACCCAAGATTGCTTTAGGTTGGATTCCTTTTTCAACGGCATCAGCAACGATAGAAGCGGCACGTGTCAAATCTTCATAGGAAGAGTTTGTACATGAACCGATCAATGCCCACTCGATATCTGTTGGCCAATCGTTCGCTGCAGCCTTCTCCTTCATCTCTGCTACTGGAGTAGCAAGATCTGGAGTAAACGGACCGTTAAGGTGCGGAGTCAATTCATCCAAGTTGATTTCAATCACTTGGTCAAAGTACTGCTCAGGGTTTGCATATACCTCAGCATCACCGGTCAAGTGCTCAGCTACTGCATCGGCAGCATCTACTACATCTTGACGACCCGTAGCCGCTAGATAGCGACGCATGCTGTCGTCGTAACCGAATGTTGAAGTCGTTGCACCGATCTCAGCACCCATGTTACAGATGGTTCCTTTACCTGTAGCACTCAAGCTCTCTGCACCCTCACCGAAGTACTCGACGATACAACCTGTACCACCTTTTACCGTGAGGATTCCTGCAACTTTCAAGATGACATCTTTAGGCGCAGTCCAACCGTTCAAACGACCAGTTAGTTTTACACCAATAAGTTTTGGGAATTTCAATTCCCAAGCCATACCCGCCATAACATCTACAGCATCAGCACCACCGACACCGATAGCGACCATACCAAGACCCCCAGCGTTTACTGTATGAGAATCTGTACCAATCATCATACCGCCTGGGAAAGCGTAGTTCTCAAGGACTACCTGGTGAATAATACCTGCACCTGGCTTCCAAAAGCCGATGCCGTATTTATTACAAACTGATGAAAGGAAGTTGAATACTTCATTGTTCTTATTAATTCCTTCTTGCAAATCTTTATCTGCGCCAATTCTTGCTTGAATCAAGTGATCGGCATGTGCAGTGGAAGGAACCGCTACTTTATCTTTTCCTGCTTGCATGAATTGCAACAAGGCCATTTGTGCTGTTGCATCCTGCATGGCCACACGGTCCGGCGCGAAATCTACATAGCTAGCACCACGTTGAAAAGCCTGGTCGGCAGCACCGTCCCAAAGGTGGGCGTATAAAATTTTCTCAGAGAGTGTAAGTGGCTTACCCACTGCCTTGCGAGCAGCTGCAATACGCTCAGGGTAGCGCTCGTACACTTTGCGAATCATATCGATATCGAACGTCATAGTAACAGAGTTAACTTAATTTGCGAGCACGAAAATACCACATAATTGGCCTCCTAGCCAAAAGGATTTCGTTAAGAATCAATAGAATAAAGCAATGATTACGGAATCACTAATTCAAAGCCGTAATTATCACTAAAACAGAAATATAAAAGGTCTGTTTTTAAGAATTAAGGAATCCACACCTTAACATTGTGGAACCAATTCTCTCCGCTGATTTTGATCACATACATACCTGTGCTCCAGCCAGTGGTGGTGTATCGGTGGGTTGATCTTGGATCCATTTCTGACATCTTTTGACCTGCAGCATTAAAGATCTCCGTACGCAACGCCTGACCCGTGAAGATTTCAAGCGTTCCATCCCCATTACGAATGTCTAAATTTGACAGCACCGTTTGCATAATGTCTAACAACTCAAAGGCTGCAGTATGTGCGCTATCCTTGGTTGGATTGAAACTCCAATCCTTGATGGTGAAGCTTTTAGCACTGTCTTGAACATCAATACGCGCCCAGCCATAACAAGCTGTATCGTCCTTCATGATACGAAGTCCCAAGTATCCATCTGTTAAGGGACCTGCCCAGTTGGAATTCGGATAGGCTTGACCGTCGACACGGAACGCCATGTATCCTACCCCAGTAGAGCTGTTGATTCCTTGGAATTGCGCCATGGCATCGATGGTGGTTCCAGGAACGACGCGCTCAACATAAGCGAACCCATTGGCAACACTACCCATGGCTAGGTTTCCTTCGATACTATCTCCTGGATGCAACAATATTGCATTCACGTTTCCTAGCTGTCCGCCACCTAGAATATGCTCGATGGTAAAATCAACAATAGTGTCCCCGTCTAAATCCAATTCATAAATTCCGTTGACGATTGTCGTATCGTCAACATCTGTATAGATGTACTGCGCTTGGGCAGCGGTAGTGCCTAATACAGCGGCGGCGGAAGCCAAGTATTTTGCTAAGGGGGTATTGTTGTTTTTATCCATGGGGGCAAATATAGGCTTAAAACCTTCTTAAACGGGGCTTTACCACGGCTTTCAAAAGGGAAATATCCACTGAATTAACACAATGTTTAGAAAGCTCGGTTAGGGCTTCCGTCAAGGCTGGACGAATGCATCCTTCGGCAACAGAAGCCAATATTTCTTCATAACTCAAGTTTATTAACACGGCATCCGGGTCCATCTTGGCCCAGCGCTCGTGCCGGTCGTATTCCTCCTTCCAACGTCCATGTTCATCCCATTGCAATGGGGCATTCTCGGCATTGGCCATTTTTCTTTGACTTTGCAATAGGGCGCTCAACTCGCGATGCATCACTATGATAATTTTGGGCCCTATTGGCAATGGAGCTTGTCGCAATAATGGAAAAACCACCTTTAAGGCTTTACCTCCCTGATTGGCCAACCAAGATTCTTCTAGGGTCCAATTCTTCACTGCATCGTGCTCAAAATATCCGGCTGCGTTGTGCACATCAGCTGCCCTATTTCCATCAGTCACAGCCATCACTCCGGCAGCTTCCAACAACTGCATAGCAAGCGAGGTACCGCTTCTCGGCGGGCCAGTAACTAAAAAAATTGGCGTTGACTTATCCTTTTGTGTGAATTGAGCGTACAACGACTGCGCAACACTGCTTTCAGCATGCATGTTTTGAGCCTTGAACACATGGACCATTGCCGCGTGAATCTTTGGCTGATGGAATCTTAGCTCTGTACTTTTCAATCCAGCCTCCATTGCCTGCGGCCACTGTTGACGCGCCACATGCAATCGAAACTTTAGATTTAGTAATTCAACCGTTTCCTTCTCCGCTCCCTGCAGCAACATTTCTAATGCATTCCACTGGTCCGATTTCGCTAATAATCGGCCCCAAAGAACGATCAGTTCTGCCGAACGGGTTCCTTCAATACCTTTTGGCAAGGACCAATGCGCTCCCCGGGAAATGGCAACTAACGTCTCGTAGTAGACTTTGACTTGTCCCAATTCATCTCCGCTAATCCAATGCAGCATGGTCGCCAACTCCTCAAATTGCTTCGAATCGGCCAAAAGCGATAGCGCCAGCAAAATATAGCGTGAAGGACTGTCTTCACTGAGCTCTAAGGTTTGCAACGCTTGCCAAGCTGCCTGCGGGCGCCCTTGCGCCCGTAAGCTCCGGGCGAGATAATATGTGTTTTCCCACATCCGCGCTCCGCCCTGCGCTACATCTCGCTCTGCCAGATATCCCAGCTTCACCAAGGCATCGAGCAATTCCTCCTCCAACATTGGTGCCGGCGACTTTAGTGCTACTGTGCTTGGAGCTCCTTGATTCACACGAACCGCCTCTTGCAAGGAATGGCCATCCCATTGAAGGGGAAGCCTGCCATTCATCTCAGGTATAGCTTGTAAACCGTGAAGCGCTAAGACAATCGGCGCTATGTCTAACAAAGTCAATCCAGAGACCTTCTTCAATTTTGGAACATTTGGACCTGAAGCGACGAACATTCCATAAAACTGATGTTCGAGCGCGGGGGCACCCGCATGATCGGGCAACTGAATCCAGCGTTCGTCTCCGCTTCTAAAACCATGGTCACTCAATACGATCGTATTGGCGCTGGGCTGATCATCGATGTACTTCCCGAGAAATAAATCATGCATCCGATAAGCGGCCTCTACGATGTGTTGGTACTTATAAAAATCGGCCGTAGCTATCCCTTCTAATTTTGGCGGATGGTATTTCATCGCCAAATGCTTGTAATGATCTAATGCATCAAAATAAATGCTAATGTGTCCACCTTGTGACGCATCCATCGCCAGTGTGGCTGCAATGTGAGTGTTGATCGCATGAACTGTAATTTTCAGTACACTTCGAACTACATCATCCTTTGAATCCACATCCATTTTAGGAAAAAACGCGGCTAAAACACTTGGGGACAATTCCTCAGCACGGACTCTAAGCTTCGCGAAAAGTCCTTGGAGCGGTTCGGGAACTATCCCATCCGCCAACCAATTCTCATCTTCACTTAAGGCTAGATTTGAAACGCGAACTCCCCCTAAAGCGGAAGGTTGAGCGGGGTGTGATGGCCACCACGCAACGGTTGAAGCAGGAATGTTATTCCACTCTAGAATGTCCCATAGCGTTGGAACTTTTATGCTCGTGCCTCGGACCGCTCGAATCTGACCGTCCTGCCATTCCGTAAATCCATGTATTCCATGATCAACAGGCCAACGAGACGTTGCAATGCTCGTCCACAGCATAGGAGAAATAGGCGGGTCCATAGAGGCAATGGGCGCATGTATTCCACCGCTCATTAATTGGGTCAGATTGGGCAAGACGCCTTTCTGTTGGAGGGGTTTTGCGATGGTCCAATCGGCTGCATCCCAACCCACCAATACACTCTTAAATCTCGGCGATTTTAGTAAATGGCGGTAGGCGCCAAGGTCTATACCTTTCCATTTGGCGACATTTTTATATCCGCCCGCGAAAAATCCCAAGGTATGTTGCTCCGTTACCGCCATAGCGTAAAAGTAATTGCTAAATTTGGCTTAGACCCTACAACGCTACATGAAGCACCGCAAATACATTGAAACCGCCTCTTTAGGCTGGAATGCTATTAAAGCTTCACCCCTTCGTACCGTACTTACGTCCTTGATCATATCCTTTGGCATTATGGCGTTGGTGGGAATTCTGAGCGCTACTGATGCACTAAAGCAAACATTAGAAACGAACTTTACGAATTTGGGCGCTAATACCATCACGGTGCGCCATGACGCAGGTGGTTTTTTCATCGATGGTGCGGACAGGCGTCGTAATCCAACCATTTCATATCGCGAAGCGCAACTCTTCAAAAAGCGTTTTAACTTGCAAAACAGTCCAGTCAGTATCTCCTATCCTGCATGGGGAACGGCCAAACTTACCTTCGAAAACACCAGCACAAATCCCAATCAGATGATCATGGCGGTTGATGAAAACTACCTTAAAACAGGTGGTTTTGATCTCAGCGAGGGACGGAATTTTTCATCGGACGATGTATTCAGAGGCTCTTACTATGCGATCCTCGGCGCTGAGACGAAACAAAGCCTTTTCGGCGACCAGCCCGCATCTGGAAAAATCATTCGTATCAACGGAAAGCCATATACGGTTGTCGGGATTTTAGCTGAAAAAGGCAGTAGCGGGATGTTCTCTGGAGATCGTGGTGCCTGGGTTCCCCTGACCACTGCCCGGGCAGCAATCCCGTCAAATTCGCAGCCTTACGTTATAAGTATTACTGCTCCGAGTGCACAACAACTTGAAGCCGTCGAAGGGAGGGCGAATGCAATCATGCGAAGCGTACGGAAACTGTCCCCGAAGGAGCGCGATAACTTTAGTATCGTCCGAAGTGATAGCGTAGCGAAAAGTCTTATCGAAAACTTAAGCATGGTCACCAAGGTGGCGTTCATTATAGGCATTATCACTCTATTAGGCGCTTCAATAGCCTTGATGAACATCATGCTTGTTAGCGTTACAGAGCGTACTCGTGAGATTGGTACTCGAAAAGCCATTGGTGCAACTAAGCGCAGCATCACTCAGCAATTTTTAACCGAAGCGATTATTATAACCCAGCTGGGCGGTTGGACCGGAATCCTTTTTGGGATTGTCATTGGTAATGTTGTCGCGAAACAAATCGGTGGCCACTTCTTCATACCATGGACATGGATCATCGTGGCATTTGTGATGTCCGTTGGCGTTGGTCTATTGGCGGGCTGGTACCCAGCAAAAAAAGCGGCAGATCTCGATCCTGTGGAGGCGTTGCGCTATGAATAAGATTACTCCAAACCGTCTTTCTTCTTTTCCATTTTGGCATAGCCTGTAGCTGCTCCAAAGACCAGGCCCATAGATATCCAAAAGCCCAGGTTGTCCGTTAGCACACCTAGAACCACACCGGCAATAATGCCGTAACTTGCAAATTGGCTGACAATCTTATTTTCGTGCGCTTTCATAACGGTGAAATTAGGCATAAAAAAAGCCATTCCGAAGAATGGCTTTCTTATCGTTAAATGAATGCGTAAAGCTTATGCTTCAGCAACTACATCAAATTCGAAGTTCACAACTACTTCACGGTGTAGACGTACGCTCGCATTGTAGTGACCTACAGCCTTGATTGTACCACCAGTGATGGAGATGAACTTTTTGTCCAAAGCAACACCTGATTTTGCCAATTCATCAGCAACGTTTGCGTTGTTGATTGAACCGAACAATTTGTTGCCCTGACCCAATTTAGCGCTAAGCTTCAACTCAACAGCTGCCAATTTCTCTGCAGTTGCTTTTGCATCAGCGATCGCTTGAGCTTCTTTGTGCGCACGTTGACGCAAGTTTTCAGCCAATACTTTCTTTGCGCTTGCTGTAGCCAACACACCGAATCCTTGTGGGATTAGGAAGTTGCGTCCGTAACCATCTTTTACAGTGACCACGTCATCCGCAAAACCTAGGTTCTCTACGTCTTTCTTTAGAATGATTTCCATGGTACTCTATTATTTTAGGTTATCTGCTACGTAAGGCATCAATGCAATGTGGCGTGAACGCTTGATTGCAGTGGCCAATTTTCTTTGGTATTTCAATGAAGTACCGGTCAAACGACGAGGTAAGATTTTTCCTTGTGGGTTTACAAAACGCAACAAGTAATCTGGATCCTTGTAATCGATGTACTTAATACCTGACTTTTTGAAACGACAGTATTTCTTCTGGTTGCCGCTATCTACGTTGATGGGCTGCAAGTAACGCACATCGCCCTTTCCTTTAGTTGCCATAGTCTAGTCTTTTATGCGTTTGCTTTGGCACGACGCTTCGCAGCGTACTCGATACCATATTTGTCCATTCTAACTGTCAAAAAGCGCATGATACGCTCGTCGCGTTTGAATTCCACTTCTAAAGGAGCAATCGCATCGCCACCTACAGTGTATTCAATAAAGTGGTAAAAGCCACTTTTTTTCTTTTGGATTGGGTAAGCCATCTTCTTGAGGCCCCAATTTTCTTTGTTGATAATGTTCGCACCCTTCTCCTTCAAGAAGCCTACGTACTTATCTACCGCTTCCTTTACCTGATCTTCAGATAAAACGGGATTCAAAATGAAAACGGTTTCGTACTGATTCATAATTATTTGAACTAAAAATTTAGGAGTGCAAATGTACGCGACTTTTTCATACCGACCAAGTCTGTTAGCAACGTGTTTACAGCTCTTTTTTGTGGAGGGCTAAAATAGGCCAATCATCCGCTTATATTTGTGGTATGGAGCAATTCGTAGTATCAGCCAGAAAGTACCGCCCCCAGGCCTTTGAAGCCGTGGTGGGACAGTCGCACATTACGGATACTTTACTTAAAAGTGTGGAAAACGACCACCTCGCTCAAGCCTTATTATTCTGTGGGCCTCGAGGAGTAGGGAAAACGACCTGTGCTCGAATTCTCGCCAAAGTCATCAATTCAGATGCAAATCTGACAGAGGATGAATTGGCATTAAACATATTTGAACTTGATGCGGCGTCAAACAACTCGGTAGATGATATCAGACGATTAATCGACCAAGTTCGCTTTGCACCGCAAACGGGAAAATTCAAGGTCTACATCATTGATGAGGTCCACATGCTCTCGCAACAGGCCTTCAACGCCTTCCTAAAGACCTTAGAAGAACCGCCTGCTCACGCCATCTTCATTTTGGCCACCACAGAGAAGCACAAAATCATCCCGACCATCTTATCACGTTGTCAGATTTTCGATTTCAAGCGCATCACTGTTGATGACATCGCCAATCATTTGGCTTATGTCGCCCAACAAGAAGGTGTGAAAGCGGAACCGGAGGCCTTGCACATGATTGCAGAAAAGGCGGATGGCGCTTTGCGTGATGCCCTGAGTTTGTTCGATCGCATGATTAGCTTCAGTGGAGATTCCTTAACCTACAGCCAAGTGGTTGAGGTACTCGATATCCTTGATTACAACTACTACTTCAAAGGTGTAGAACTGGCTCAAGGGGTGAACTATCCAGACCTATTATTGCTGTACAACGAAGTCTTAGACAAAGGATTCAACGGTCATGAATTTGTGGTAGGCATGGCAAAACACTTCAGAGATTTGTTGGTCGCGCGTGAGGCGAAAACGGTAGAACTGCTCGAAGTTGGCCCTGCGATCAAAGAACGCTACTTGCAACAAAGCGCCTCCTCTTCTACCCGATTCCTACTGCATGGGCTCAAAGTATTCAATGAATTGGATGGACAGTATAAAACTTCCAGCCAGCCGAGAATTCTAGTAGAATTAGGTCTTTTGAAACTAGTCGAGTTCATCTCGCAAGAAAAAAAAAAGCAGCAGCCACAGGTAAATAGTGCCACGTCCAATTCAACGGATGGCTACTTACCAAGCGAACTCCCAAAACGATCTGCACCTGTACCTGCTGAACCTTCACGGGCAGCTTTAACCGCTGCGGAAACCACAACAACAAAACCTGTGGTGAATGCGCCCGCTCCTGCAGTTGATCCGTTGGACCTACCCGATCCCATTCCAGACATTCCCGTGAACACACCTCCTGTTGCTGCACCTGAATCTGCATTTGATATGGAGGCACCTGCTGCATCAGAAGCCATTCAAGAAGCACCGCAACCTGAAAGACCACCCGGAGAAACAGACGCAACCCGCAGGACAGGTGGACGGCGAGTCGTTCGTCGCGCCCCTCAGCGTACTGGACTAAGTCTAATGGAAGAGCTCAATGCGATTGAGAAAGCTTCAAATGAAGATGCGGGCACAGTTAACGAAAACAATGAACCAGGCGTTCCGGTAGTTGAAGGCGGACCGTCGAATGTATATTCTCAAAAAGAATTGGAAGATGCCATCACAGCGTATGCAAAACAACGTAACGTAAAAACAGCGGTACGAAGCATGCTATTGGGACAAATGCCCAAAATCTTGGACAAGAACACCCTCGAAATGGAGGTGGACAATAATGTTGAGCTTGGTTTCTTTAATGAGGAGCAGCAGAAATTGGTCCCTTACTTACGGGAAACCTTAAAAAACACCCAGATTCGATTCGAAGTGAAAATGGTGGAACGCGAACAAACGCGTAAGCTGTATTTGCCGGAGGAGAAATTCAAATACATGGCAGAGAAAAACCCGAATCTGGTGTATCTGCGTCAGAAAATTCAAACGGATCTCGAGTAATGCGTCGGGTCCTGCTCATAGCACTGGTGCTGTTTTCAATCAGCGTACAGGCCCAATTCGATTGGTGGAATCAAATCCACAATTGGGATGGAGCCACGCCCTGGACGCAATACATGACGTATTCTCATGCCTACTTAGGGCCAAATGCGTTGCCCATACCGAATGTCTCCGCACACAGTAACTACGCCAGTTCCAGCGCGCAAATCAGTCTTCGTGGAGATGACCAATTTGTGAATTGGCATAATGAAGTTCAATTGGTCACCGGAAAGACTTTGTTTAATGTGGTACACCAGAGTGTAGAAGCTTTTAGAACGACCACTGATGTGCGTGATCTACGTGCTTCACGCGGAGAAAGTGGACAGGGCATACAAGCAGGAGACGTTATTGTGAATATCTCTCACCGCATCTATGAGAATGACGATGATGGCAGAACGGAAGTGTACTTCACTACGCATCTAAAGACTGCGGCAGGTCCGCTAAACAATGCCCGATTTACTGATGCGCCCGGGTATGCTTTCTTTTTCACCGGACGCTGGAATCCAAAGTATTCCCGATTGTGGATTTCTTCGAATGCCGGCTTCCAAGTCTATCAAACGCACTGGGTAGATTACCCCCAAAACGATGGATTTCTCGGCAATGTGTTAATCACGCAAAGAATGGACAAAGGCTACGGCCTCCATGCTGAATTAAAAACCTTTACCGGATATTTCAGAGACGGCGATTGGCCCAGGATTCTGAACTTGAGCATTGACAGAAACTTTGGTGGAAAGAGCAGATCAGTTTTGCAGTGGACAAAAGGGCTAAACGACTATCCGTTCTCCTACCTCACCCTTACGCACCAAGTATTCTTTTAAACAAGGAATCGCAAACGCAATTTTAGCCTAGCAGGCACCTTCACCCCTTCGGCTTTCCTCAACGCTTCTTCCTTCCAACGCTTTTGCGTGGCTTGATCGCCGCGCTTCTTGTACGTACGAGCCAACTCATACGCCTTGCGCACCTCGTAGAGCGCAAATTGAGCGTCGTTCAAATGGCCCAATTCTCTGGCCTTTTCCACCGCGCGCATCACCTTATCCACGTGACTTTCGGCATCTGCTGTCATACCGAAATCCAGTCTATATTTAGTCGTACAATGGGGAATCTTCATCGGCATTACTCCGGTAGAGAATAGCGCCAAATAAGCCCCGGCATCTTCTTGCAATGCGCGATCTTCCTCCCATCTAAAGGCCACCTGTACCCGCATAACTACCGTGCTAGGCACGATGGGATTGAATGCCAAGAAATCTTCCACGGTTCGAATCTTCGGACAAGCACGCTCGCGCATCCTCGCCCCAGCATCGCCAGGACTCCACTCAAAAATGGGCGTATAAAACCACTGTACAGCTGGGAATTTTTCTAAATAGCGCACCGCAATGCCCAACTTATTCGCCCCCCACACATCGTCTGCATCCAGAAACGCCCAAGCATCTCCGGTCGCTTTGTCCATACCGGCATTGCGCGCGGCGCCCAAGCCTGCATTCGCCTGTTGCACCAACGCGAGCGGCAGCACCTCCTGGTAAGAACGTGCGATTTCCGCTGTATCATCAGTGGAACCGTCGTCCACCACGATCACTTCGTGCGGGGCGTGGTTCTGGGCTTGCACAGAATCCAACGCTTCGCGAAGCGTTGCCCCCGCATTATAGGCCGGTATGATCACAGAGATTTTCATCTAGTACGGGAAGAAGGTTTTAGGAAACAATTTAGCTGCTAATTTCTTGACGGGCTTCTTGAGGCCGACCGCTTTGATTAGGCCGCCGGTGCCTTTGATGAGAGCGCTCTTGAAAAGGTAGAGCGAGAGGCCGGAGCGGTGGCGGCGGAAGGTGCGGTAGAGGCGCAGGTTGTTGTGAAGTACGTTGAAGGTCCAGCGCATGGAGAATACGTTACCTGCCCACCACATGGCTACTTGGCCACGGGCGGAGGCAAGGATTTCTGGGGTGGTCCATTGGCGGTCTTCGAAGATTTGGTACATGGCCAAAATTTCATCGAAGGCTTCGTAGCTGGCAATAGCGCGGCTGCGTTGGGTTTGGGTGTGGAATCGGAAGAAGTTTCTCGGAGTGGCGAAGAAAATGAGATCGCCGAGTTGGAGTAATTGGGCATAGAAAAGCCAGTCCCCATTTAAGCGCCAAGTCGTTGCCGGCGCCCCAACCTGATCAAAGGCGCTTTTGCGCATCAATGCGCCGCTGGCGTTGGGTATGGTGTTCGAAAATACCATGGTGTTACGCACTTCCTCCTCACCTGAGATGGTAAAGTCGCGGGTCCATTTGGAGGCATCGCCAAAAATGAAGCCGTAATCTTCCTTGAAGTCGCGGAGGAATTTACCGTTTTCGTCCACCATATGGCTGTGGCTGTAGGCAAGGACTGCGCGGTCGTTGGATTCGAGCGCTTGCACATGCAAAGCAAGCACATCTTCAGCAGCATAGTCATCGCTTTCGGCAATCCAGAGGTATTTTCCCTTGGCCCATTTGGCGCCTTTTTCCCATTGCGCGAACGGGCTGCCAGAATTCGTCTCATTGAACAGTGTGGTGATGCGCTCGTCTTTTTCTGCCCATCGCTGTAATACGTCCCGACTGTTGTCAGGAGAACAGTCGTCCATCAAGAGCACCTCAATGTTGGTGTAGGTTTGGTTTAAGATCGAAGCGATGCGCTGATCTAAGAACGGAGCGTGATTGTAGTTCGGAACGATCACACTCACTAAAGGTCCGTCGGTGGGTAAAGATTGTGTTTGCTGATGGTCCAATTCCTTGGGCTCCCCCACCGCTCCATACGAACTACGCGGCGCAAAACCGAGCATCTTACCCGGACGGACATCCGCATATTGATACAGCCCAAACCACGTCTTGCGCTGAAGTGCATCATCAGCACTGGTTAAATCTTCATAGTTGACCGCACGGTAATCGATGCCCAATTGTTTCAAAGTAGCCGCCGCTTGCTCATTGTAGGCACGACACAAAGCGATGGCCTCATCGTAGCTCAAGGCGCTGTAGGCTTCGTCCTGTTTTTCTTGCCTGCGCAATAGACTTTGAGCGACCGATTCTTCGTTGCGCAATACCCAAATAACCTTGGCTTTTGGGAATCTCTTCAACCACCAAGGAAGTGTCAGACATAAGCGCGGATCCTTTACTAACCAAGGACCGTTGTACTGCATGCGTTGGCGCCAAACTTTTCCATTTGCGCTTTTAATATGCGCTCCATAGAGGGCCGCCACATCCAATGCCGGCTCAAAATGCTCCATTGCGGCGAATAACGAACTTTGGACTGGCGGCTGCCACCAGCTCCCCTCAGCCTTAGCGAGCATGCGCTCATTCAAATCGATCGCATAAAGTGGCTCCCGATTATGGTCGCAAATGGCTCCAGCATAGACACCTGCAGCATTCATCGCCTCGGCAACCATAGTGGTGCCACTGCGGTGCATACCGAGAATAAAAACGGGTGTGTGTACTTTGCTTTTTAACACGTATTTTCGAGCCAATGTCAAAGTCAAAGAAACTCGTTTTTATCCACATCCCAAAGACTGCGGGAACATCCTTGCGTCTTTTGTTGGAATCCAACTACAAGGAAAGCGAGCGCATTGGCATCTACAGCCATGAAAATCTCGACCAAAGATTGGCAGAAGCCTTGGCTGACCCAAAAATCAAATGCATCTACGGTCATTTCCCGTTACGCCCTGTCGTCGTGGAATCGGACGCACTTGTAATGACATTAATGCGCGAACCTATAGCGCGAAGCATGAGCCACTACAACCATTACAGCAAGCGCATGAATGAAAAACATGCAAAGCTGATGGAAGGCATCGAAACACCTGAGGACTTCACAAAACTGGTGCAAAGCAACAACCGGCAAACCGCCTTTTTAAGCGGCTATTTAAACCAAAAGGAATTTTTAAAGGATCCTACTGTATTGGACATGGCATTAAAGAATTTTGACCGATTAGATGCTGTAGGCTTCACCGAACACTATGCCGCGTCCATCGCATATTTCGGAACAATATTAGGTTGGAAAAACACCCAAGCCGAGCACCACAACAAGGGCGGAAAGAAATCGGTCGAACCTGGGGCCATCTGGTCAACAATGAATAACTACGACCTCCCGCTATATGCCGCAGCATTAGAACGTTTTGCGCCTGTCCTGAAGCAATACGAAGGCATGGCACCTAGAGTGCCCAAACCACCTGTAATTGTAAGAATAAAGAATTACTTACGCGCTCTAAGCTCGAAGTTCTGACCCAAGTACACCTTACGCACCTGTTCATCCGCTGCCAATTCCTCCGCGGTTCCACTTTTCAGGATTTTACCTTCAAACATCAAATACGTTCGATCCGTAATGGCCAGTGTCTCTTGCACGTTATGGTCAGTGATAAGAATACCAATGTTCTTCTTTTTCAATCCCGCAACGATGCTCTGAATGTCTTCAACAGCGATAGGATCGACTCCAGCGAAAGGCTCGTCCAACAAAATAAACTTTGGCTTCGTAGCTAAGGCACGGGCAATCTCCGTACGACGACGCTCTCCTCCACTGAGTAAGTCGCCTCTTGTTTCTCGAATATGCTGTAGCCCAAACTCGTTGAGTAATTCTTCCAATCGATCCGCCTGTTCCGATTTCGTCAATCGGGTCATCTCAAGCACACCTTTGATATTGTCCTCAACACTGAGTTTTCTAAAAACTGAAGCTTCCTGTGCCAAGTAGCCAATACCCATCTGAGCGCGCTTATACATCGGCATCTTTTCAATGGGTGTACCGTCGAGCAAAACATGGCCACTCATGGGACGAATCAATCCAACCACAGTATAGAAACTCGTAGTTTTTCCAGCGCCATTAGGTCCTAGCAGCCCGACAATTTCGCCTTGATTCACTTCGAAACTGACGTCATTTACGACCGTTCTTGAACGGTACTTTTTGACGATGTTCTTGGCTTCTAACTTCATATTTGAGCGGCTTTACGCTTTAAAACTCTTCTACTCACCATAATGCTGATTTGGTACAAAACCAAAACCGGCAAGGTCACCAAAACTTGCGAAGCAACATCTGGCGGCGTGATAATCGCGCTCAACAAAAGTATTCCTACAATGGCATGACGTCTGTATGTCTTCAAGAGCGCTGGAGTAACAACGCCAACCTTTGAAAGAAAGTATACCGCAATCGGCAATTGAAACAACAGGCCAGTCGCCAGTGTAACGGAACTCACCATACTGATATACGAGGTCAAGTCAATTCTATTCACCACCTCAGCACTGACCGTGTAAGTACCCAAGAATTGGACACTTAAGGGAACAATCACATAGTACCCAAAGAGCACACCAGAAGCAAACAATAGCGTGGTAAACCCAATGACTCCCCTGCTGCTTTTTTGTTCGCGCTCGTCTAATCCCGGTTTGATGAAACGCCAAATTTCCCAAAACACGTATGGAAATGCTATGATTAAGCCCGCAACTAAGCTCACCCATAAATGCATTTGAAATTGACCACTCATTCGTGTACTCAGTACTTCAAATGGTACTTCATCAAAGCAGAAAACATCCCCACCAATGTAACCAGAAAGCCAACAAAAGAATTTATAGGTTGGAAATCCCGGCTGCTTGGGACCAAAGATGATTTGATCAAAAATGATTGCTTTCCCTACAAATGCGACAATAGCAAAAATGACTATTGCTACAGATGAGCGCATTAAGTGCCAACGAAGCTCACCGAGGTGCTCCATAAAGCTCATGCTGTTCTTGTCTTTTGCCTTGTTCATAAAATTTCAATGACCAAAAATCCGAAAAACAATCTTTAGTACCTTCGAAAACCTCTGAAAAATCCCGTATCTTAAAGAACCCTAAGACAAACAGCGTATGTCACTGAATTGGGAGCATCAGCTCAAACACCATTTCGGCTTTTCGGATTTTAAAGGAAACCAACGCTCCATCATTGAAAGTATCAGTGGAGGAAGAGACACTTTTGTGATCATGCCAACAGGCGGTGGCAAAAGCATGTGTTACCAACTTCCGGCATTGTCGGCCCCGGGAACTGCCATTGTGGTTAGTCCATTGATTGCTTTGATGAAAAATCAGGTGGATGCCATTCGTGGGCATTCAGAACAAGATGGAATCGCGCACGTCTTGAACAGTTCTTTGACTAAAAAAGAATTGGATCAAGTACACATTGACTTAAAATCCGGTCTAACCAAACTTTTATATGTAGCTCCAGAAAGCCTCAATAAAGGGGCCAACATTGAACTGCTGCAGCAAATTGAAATCAGTTTCTTCGCCATAGATGAGGCGCATTGTATTTCGGAATGGGGTCACGATTTCAGACCCGATTATCGCGCGATTAAAGAAAGTATCAAAGCATTGGGGCGCAAGCCCATCATTGCATTAACTGCAACGGCCACTCCAAAGGTTCAATTGGACATCATCAAGACCTTAGCCATGGAGGACCCGGCCATTTACTTGAGCAGTTTTAATCGTCCCAACCTGTATTATGAGGTTCGCCCAAAAAGAGATATTGACCACGATATCATCAAACTACTGAGCGAAAACAAAGGCAAAAGTTCAATCGTATACTGTCTTTCGCGTCAAAAAGTTGAAGATCTAGCTGAACAGTTGGTTGTAAATGGCATCAATGCACTACCCTACCATGCGGGATTGGAAGCTGCAAAACGCGTTAAACACCAAGACGCATTCCTAAATGAGGATTGCGATGTCATTGTTGCGACAATAGCCTTTGGGATGGGAATCGATAAACCTGATGTTCGATTCGTCTTGCATTATGATATGCCGAAGAGTCTCGAAAGCTACTACCAAGAAACGGGTCGCGCTGGTCGAGACGGCGGCGAAGGAAGTTGTATTACCTATTTTGACATTAAGGACATCGAACGTCTTGCTAAATTCCTCAGCAAAAAGCCAGTAAGCGAACAGGAAATAGGCCGTCAACTTTTGGAAGAAGCAACTGGTTATGCCGAGGCTGCCATTTGCCGCCGCCGCGTACTTCTGCACTATTTCGGGGAACACTTCCATGAGGATGATTGCAATAAAATGTGTGACAATTGCAGACATCCACGCGACAAGGTTGATGCAAGCAAAGAGCTGCTGGATGTCATTGCTTGTATTAATGAGACCCATGGAAAATTCAAGACTACCGAAGTCGTAAATATCCTGCGTGGATCCATGACGGCCGTTCTTTCCCAAAACAATGCGGACCAGTTGGAAAGCTGGGGCAAACAAAAGGACAAAACGGATACGCATTTAAGAGCAGTTATTCGACAAGGAATCATACGTCATTACTTAGAGAAAAACATAGAATCTTACGGGACCGTCCAGGTAACTGAGAAAGGAAATGCAGGTAAGTTGCTAAAAGCATTCCGTGTAAGAAAAGAACTGGACTATTATTCCCTGAACAGCGGTGCGGGCGAAACCAAGAAGGTGATAGCCATGGACGATACGTTGTTCAGTCTACTGAAGGACCTAAGAAAAAAAATAGCCCAAAGCAAAGGAGTTCCGCCCTACGCAGTCTTCGCTGAAAATTCTTTGAGCGAAATGGCCACCACCTATCCGTGTTCACTTGATGAACTCAAGAACATTCAAGGAGTTGGCGAAGGCAAGGCTAAAAAATTCGGATCCACCATCGTTGACGCTATTTCGAAATATGTCGAAGAGAACGACATCGATCGCCCTCAAGACATGGTATTTAAGAGCGTTGCCAACAAAAGCGCTCTAAAGGTATACATCATTCAAAGCACAGACAGAAAGCTGCCGTTGGAAGATATTGCCAGTGCCAAAGGCTTAAAAATGGGCCAATTGATCGAAGAGATGGAGCGAATCGTATTTAGTGGAACCAAAATCAATATTGATTACTATCTCGAAGACCTCATGGATGAAGAAAGCATCGATGAAGTTTTTGAATTCCTCACGGAAGAGTGTGAAGAAGGTAGCATGAACGAGTTGCTCGAGGAATTCGCAGACGATTATGATGAGCAAGAGTTACAACTACTTCGGTTGAAATTCTTCTCAGATGTAGCCAATTAGAAAAAAAGCCCGCTGATGCGGGCTTTTTTAGTTTTTGAAGTAGAACTCAAGGTCTTTTGGACTTTTCTCAAGAGCAACGAATGCAGTTGCTTTGCTGAATTCTAGAATGTTTTGGATTGTTTTTTCAGACGCTCCCACGTCCAAGTTTTCGTAGGGTAAGGTTTTCGCCATAGTGTTGCTGTTAGTAATACATCTACAACGAACCAATTTTCCCCTTTCGTATAGGTGAGCTAAAAATTATTGCTCCAAGCTAATGTTGTGCTGCAGCATGAGCTTCTGAATATTTCCAATGGCATAGCGCATCCTTCCAAGTGCCGTATTAATACTGACCCCTGTTTCTTCTGCAATTTCCTTGAAACTGTATGCACAAAACATTCTGAGTTCAACTACCTGACGCTGCTCTTCTGGTAAGTATCCAATGAGTTTTTTTAAATCTTCTCCGATCTGTGCCTCTATCCAGTCAGCCTCAATAGGTCGATCACTTTCTCCGTATGTATCGAACACGGTGTACTCACCCGTCGAGCGAACCTCTTTCTTACGGACTTCCCTTCTGAAGTAATCCAAGGCAGTATTGTTCGCTACGCGCATAGCCCAAGGCAAGAACTTCCCTTTCTCTTCATAATTCGATCGACGAAGAGATTTAATGATTTTTATGAAGGTTTCTTGAAACAAATCATCAGCAACGTCCTGATCTTGAACCTTGGAATAGATTTGTAAGAATATGCGCTTTTGGTGTCGTCGAATCAACACTTCTATTGCACGCTCGTTTCCGCTACGGTAGAGTTCCACTAGAACGTGGTCCTCGCTCTGATTTAACAGCATAAAATCAAAAATTTAGCGTAGCAGTCTCTCTATAGGCAATGCAATTGTTGTGTTTAACGGGTCTAATATAGGTTAATTCACCAAATACCGTTCCACAAATTCCCCACTTTAACGGTTTTTGGCAAACAAGTAAAGGGTTACTTTTGTTGTTTATCCTTGTTTACCCATGACCCAATTCATAGAAATAAAGCGCGCTGAAGTCCATAACCTCAAAGGCGTAAGTGTTGATATTCCCCGTAACCAATTGGTCGTCATTACTGGCGTTTCAGGTTCGGGAAAATCTTCGCTCGCTTTCGATACTTTATTCGCTGAAGGACAGCGCCGTTACGTTGAGAGCCTTAGTTCTTATGCGCGACAATTCTTAGGTAAACTTGATAAACCCAAGGTAGAATCCATAAAAGGAATTCCCCCTGCCGTTGCAATCCAGCAAAAAGTAAGTAGCCGTAATCCGAGATCCACCGTTGGTACTACTACCGAGATTTATGATTACCTAAAACTACTTTTTGCGCGAATCGGCAAAACCTATTCCCCCGTTTCAGGAAATGAGGTAAAACGTCATCAAGTAGAAGATGTTGTGAATTTCCTGAACCAGCAAGAAGAGGGCCAACGCTTCATGATTATCGCTCCAGTGACCTACAGTGAACGCACGGCCCTTCAACATCTTAATATTTTATCTCAACAAGGCTTTGTTCGTATCGCTGTCAATGGGGCGATTGAACCTATAGCGGACGTCATTCAAGAAGGGGCTTATGATTCAGAAATCATACACCTAGTGGTAGACCGGGCGGTAGTCCGACACGACGATGAAGAAAACCTCCATCGACTGCAAGACTCGATCCAAACTGCGTTTTTTGAGGGTCGTGGAGAGTGTTGGATCGACTTAATAGATGGCAATCCCCCTGTAGTCTTCAACAATCTTTTTGAACTCGACGGCATGTCATTTACAGAGCCGTCGACCCATCTGTTTTCATTCAACAACCCCGTTGGTGCTTGCCCTACTTGTGAAGGGTTCGGTAGCATCATGGGAATTGACGAGGACCTGGTCATTCCAAATCCACATTTGAGTGTTTATGAAGGCGCTGTAGCCCCTTGGCATGGAGAGACCATGAAGCGCTGGAAGGAAAAATTTATCATAGGCGTTTCAGACCTTGGATTCCCTATTCATCGTCCCTACATCGACCTAAATGAGGACCAGAAAAAATTGCTTTGGGAGGGTTCCAAAGGTGTGAAAGGGCTAAATGACTTTTTCGCTCATCTCGAAAGCAAGAGTTACAAGATTCAGTTTAGGGTGATGCTGAGTCGATATAGAGGTCGCACCAAGTGTCCCACCTGTGCAGGTAAGCGACTGCGTCCCGATGCCAATTATGTCAAAATTGGCGCAACATCTATAGACCAACTCGTTGAAATGCCGCTAGGTGATTTGCAGGACTATTTCAACAATCTAACCCTTGATAAAAAGGATGCCGAGATCGCAAAAAGGCTTCTTATTGAAATAAATAGTAGAATAGGATTCTTAGTTGATGTAGGACTACCCTATCTAACTTTAAACCGCGTTTCAAGCACATTAAGTGGCGGCGAAAGCCAGCGCATACAACTGGCCACTTCTTTGGGAAGTTCACTGGTAGGTTCGCTTTATATCCTTGACGAACCAAGTATTGGATTGCACGCAAAAGATGCCGAACAACTCATCGAAGTAATTAAATCCCTGCGAGATAAAGGAAATACAGTCGTTGTCGTGGAACACGAAGAAGCATTTATGCATGCCGCCGATTACCTTATCGACATAGGTCCCGCTGCCGGAAATCTTGGAGGAGAAATTATTGCGGCCGGGAAATCCGAAGCGGTACTGAAAAGTCCAAATTCTTTAACCGCGAAATATCTGAATGGAACGCTATCCATACGTACTCCTGAACAGATCAGACAACCGTCTCGCTGGATTGAAATCAAAGGGGCCCGTCATCACAATTTAAAAAATATCGACGTCCGCATTCCCTTAGGTGTGTTTTCTGTGGTAGCCGGAGTAAGCGGATCCGGAAAGAGCACCTTGATAAAGAAAATTCTATACCCTGCACTGAAAAAGCACTTTCAAGAAGTCAGTGAGCGTCCAGGGGTACATAAAGAATTGGTAGGAAATTTAAGCGATATCGATCATGTCGAAATGGTCGATCAAAATCCAATTGGAAAATCAAGCCGATCAAACCCTGTGACCTATCTAAAGGCATACGATGATATTCGAAATTTATATGCGGCCACTGAACTCGCTAAAATTCGCGGTTACAAACCAAAACATTTTAGCTTCAATACGGATGGGGGACGCTGCGATACTTGTCAAGGTGAAGGCGAAGTAACTATTGAGATGCAGTTCATGGCGGATGTTCACCTGCCCTGTGAAAGCTGCCTAGGAAAACGATTCAAGCCCGAGATTCTCGAAATCACCTACAAGGACAAAAACATTGCCGATATACTTCAAAGTACTATCGATGAGGCAATTGATTTCTTCAAGGAGCACAAACAAAACAAAATTGTCAAAAAGCTCCAGCCGTTGCAAGATGTAGGACTCGGCTATGCTCAAGTAGGACAAAGCAGCTCCACCCTTAGCGGCGGAGAGGCCCAGCGTGTTAAACTCGCCTACTTCCTTTCAAAAGGGGATAAAAGCGGCCACACCCTCTTCCTTTTTGACGAACCAACCACTGGGCTACATTTTGATGACATCAACAAGTTATTGAAGGCATTTGACGCCCTTGTTGATATGGGACACTCCGTCTTGGTCATAGAGCACGACCTTGATGTCATTGCGCGAGCCGACTATTTAATCGAGATTGGTCCCGAAGGAGGGGCGAATGGAGGTAAACTATTGTTCAGCGGCAAACCTGATGACATCACAAGTATTTCAAATAGCCCTACCGGAGAAGCACTAAAGTCTCAATCGAGACATTCAAAAAAATAACCTTGAGCGTATTTATACTTAATTAAAGATAACGAGACAAAAAGCAGTCTCAATCGAGGCATTTAATGACAATTAAATCTTATATTTGAGTCTACCTTATAGGTAGCTTAGGTTTATTGGTTTGGTGTACGGCTCGCTCTGCGAGCCGTACTTCTTTTACGCCTATCGGTTCGCCTTCCAATGGTACATCATCACTGCAGCTGCAACACTTACATTTAGACTATCGACACTCACGCCCTCCATTGGGATCACCGTGTTCGTATAGCGCTTATCTAGCCATTGAGAAGAGAGACCCCTTGCCTCCTCGCCTAGAACAATCGCGGATTTTTCAGCCCATTGTACATCAAACAAATTAATCGCATCGGTGTGCATGTGTGTGATGTAAGTATGAAAACTATTGTTCTTTAGTTGCAACTGAACTTCTTCATTTGTCATGACCAACAAAGGCAATTCAAATATGGCACCGGTGGCGTTTCGCATCACATTTGGTCCATAGGCATCCAGTGCACCATCGGCAACCACCACTGCATCAACACCCGCCGCCACCGCTGTTCGAAGCAATGCTCCAACATTCCCTGGCTTTTCAACGCCCTCCACAATTAGGATGCAAGATGCTGATCCAAATATATTTTCGACTGTCTCCGGTGTGTATTGAGGCGTTTCAAACGTAGCCACAAAAGCTTCTGTTTTACTGCGATAGGCAATCTTATCAAAGACTACCTGATTAACCTCATAATGGTTTTGAAATTTTGTAGCCCACCCTGGCGTATCTACCCCTTGTATGCACCAAAGATCTACCGGAACCCAATTGGCCGTACAGGCCCGCTCAATTTCACGGGCACCCTCAACGATACACAAACCATTTTGCTTTCGCAGACGTGCTTTCGTCAATAATTGAACGATCTCCTTTACTTTTGGATTCGAAGTACTGCTAATAAAAAGGCTCATACGCATGGGGAAAAAGAACAAACCAAAGAAAATCAATTTAGAGGACTTAGGCGGATTTGTTTTCAGCACAAATCCTGATTTCGAACCTCCTATTGACGAAATAGAGGAAAGTGCAGCTCCAGAAGACCAATTGCTTGAATGCCTTTTTGAGAAAAAAGGTCGTGGCGGTAAGCAAGTTGTGATCATTCGAGGCTATGAAGGCAGTGAGGATGCGCTCAAAGAACTAGGAAAAATACTCAAGCAACATTGTGGTGTTGGCGGCGCCGTAAAAGATGGAGAGATCTTACTTCAAGGTAATGTTCGCGATAAGGCCATGGAAAAACTTCAATCGCTAGGCTACAAAACAAAGCGAATTGGGGGTTAAACGGAGGAAATCGACTACTCAACACTAGTATTAAACACTCTCAGTCAATCCCCCCTGGAGATAAGCAGATTCGATCAAAAAAGTGTCTCAATTAAGACCTAAGTATAAGAATGTACTCGTGTCAATACCGTTTTGATAACGCATCCTCATACGCTCTTTCATATAGAGGAACGATCGCATCTACACAAAATTTTTGAGCACGGCCGTAAGCGTTCTTTTTAAACAACTTCAAAAGTTGTTCGTCACGCAATAGCGCTAAAGCATGATTTGCCATTGCGTCCGTATCTCCCACATCCGACAAGAATCCAGTCTCGCCATGGATATTTACCTCTGGTATACCACCGGCATTTGTCGATAAGACAGGGACATGAGCGGCCATCGCTTCTAGAGCCACCAGACCGAAACTCTCGCTTTCTGAGGTCAGCAAGAATAGATCACTCATGCACAACAACCGGCGAACTTCATTGGTTTTACCAAAAAACTTGACCTGCTCACTGATGCCTAAGGCACGTACTTGTTGCTCCGCACGTTCACGTTCTGGCCCATCACCAATCATCAAAAGCACGGCAGGTTCGTGTTTGAGAATCTTCGCAAATACTTCAATGATATCGGGGATGCGCTTCACCTTGCGCATGTTGGAAATGTGAGAAATAATCTTTTGCCCTTCCGGTGCGATTTGTGCGCGACGACAATTCATCTCGCCTTGGTATAATTTCAGGTCGATGAAGTTTGGAATGACCTGAATAGGCTTTTTGATATCAAAAGAATTCAGTGTGTCCTGACGCAAGCTTTCACTTACCGAGGTTACCACATCACTTTTATTGATACTAAAAGTAACTGCAGGTTTATAGGAAGGATTCTTGCCTACAAGAGTGATGTCGGTGCCGTGCAGCGTAGTAATAACAGGGACGTATTTACCGTGCTCATCGAGCAGAATCTTCTTCGCCATGTATGCCGCATAGGCGTGCGGTATGGCATAATGTACATGAAGTATATCGAGGTCCTCGTTGATGACTGTATCTACCATCTTTGAACTCAGAGCCAATTCATAGGGCTGATATTCAAACAATGGATAATCGTGCACATTCACCTCGTGATAAAAGATGTTTTCCTCGAGAATATCTAATCGGACGGGCTGACTGTATGTGATAAAATGTACTTCATGGCCTTTTTTTGCCATTTGAATACCCAATTCCGTTGCCACAACTCCGGAACCACCAAAGGTGGGATAACAGACCACTCCAATTTTCATTACTACAGGCAGGGTTATCTCAGGGCATCGTAGAGGTAACCCTGAATATTTGTTCGGACGTCTAAGGTACTTAGTTTCCAGTTCTCCCCATCAGGGAAGGTCCGATTACTTAAGAAAATGTAGAGTAAATTCTCTTTTGGATCCATCCACACCATGGTCCCCGTGAAACCGGTATGACCAAAACTAAGATCGGATGCGCAGGTACAGCTAGGCCCCGGACGATTCTCAGCCTGTGGCCGATCAAAGCCCAATCCACGGCGGTTGTCCAATTCACAAAATGCGCAACTTGAAAATTTCTCTATGGTGGATGTTTGGAAATATCGAGTGCCGCCATAGTACCCCCCATTCAAATACATTTGCATCATCTTGGCCAAGTCATTCGTGTTTGCAAACAGGCCTGCATGCCCTGCAACGCCACCTAACATCGAAGCGCCCATATCATGCACTCGACCGTGAACCGTGGAATGTCTCCAATAACCGTCCTGCTCTGTTGGAACAATTTCTTCCAGAGAAAAGCCCGCATCGAGAGGATTGTAGGTCAGTCGTTTTGCCCCCAGGGAAGTGTAGAATGTATTTTTTACCCATTGATCTAAGGGCTCATTAAATCGATCCTCCAACATTTCTTGGAAGAGGTAATAGCCGAGATCAGAATACCGGTACTCCGCCGCTTTCATTTCGCTCTTTGCGAGCATAGAGAACATGGTATCTCTTATTTCTGAACGCAAATACATGCCTTTTTGAATTTCCACATATCCCTCTTTCGGTTCATCCGTGTACCAGTACGCTTGTGTACTATCGTTCTTAATGGTCCGAGTGTAGTAAGGTATCCAGGCAGGCAAGCCACTTTGGTGTGCCAATACATCCTCAAAAACCAAAAACTCCTTCCCGGATCCATTTAAGCGCTCCGTGTGGTTCCCCAATGTGCTCTTTAACAAAAGTGGTTGCTTTTCGTACCACTTCATAAGTCCTGGTAGTGTCGCAGTAATCTTGGTCACTGAAGCGATATCATAGAGGTCCGTCCATTCCACCTTCGCCCCTCCGTAGGTGTGGTTACCAAAAGATTTTTGATACACGACTGTACCATTTCGCGCCACCAATACTTGGGCACCCGGAGTTGCCCCAGCTTGAATCGCGTATTGTACTGTAGAATCGATACGATTTAAAGGCCCCGCATCAAGGCCCACCTCAAAAGGGATACCGTACTTTAATCGCAGGAGTTCTTCCGATTTCTCACCATCACCCGCCTTGCCCCATGGTCGCAAATCTACAGGCAACGAACCTTTAGTTTCTCGAGCACCGAACAAGAACTGCGGAGCTAAAAGCTGGGCATAGTCGTTGTTTTCATAGAGAATCAACACCCGAGTTTGCTCGTGCATTTCCGGATAAGTCAACATGCCATACGGATTGGCAAAATGAAGTATATAAACCGGCTTTCCTGTGGACTTGAGTCGGTTCAGCAAAGCAACCTCGTAGTCCTTGAGTTTATATCGTTGCCAAGGATTTTTGATATTCTGGTGAAACGATACGATGTATGTATCAAATGCAGCTAATTCGCGATCATCAAGATCAACTCCGCTGTGATGACGCATCTCCACGTAGCGATCGAGGTAGTCCTTTACCGTACGGGCCGATTCGAAATCGCCGATGGCGATGTGCAAAAAGTCTTGCTCAAGGTTTTTGATTGGAAACGAGGCCGAACCACTTTCCAATAAAGTTGCCGCTCTCCGTGTGATGTTAAAGTTTACGCGTTGATTTTCATCCAATCGCTCAAAGTCACCGTGATCAGATTCCAATAGATCGGCGCTTCGATCGGCTTTGGCTTTTTTCCAATCGCTGTAGGCCATAGAGGCGGCCTTCGCTTCAAGAATACGGCGTACCCGAATCTTCAATTCTCGCCCGATTATCGCATCCGTTCTCGCCGCTTCTATAAATGCTTTTGTCGCTTTTGGAACATCCATAGGAAACAACAGAATATCGTTTCCTGCACCAAAGGCTGCCAACTCAAGTTCTCCAGGAGGGGCAAACTCACTGACTCCTTTCATATTTAAGGCATCCGTAATAACCAATCCATTATACCCCCACTTGTTTCTTAAAATGTCAGTAATCACCGTTCTCGAAAGACTTGTTGGCTTGCCCGTTGGCTCTAACGATGGGATATTCAAATGGGCAATCATAAGTGCCGCTACCCCTTGGTCAACAGCACCTTTGAAGGGAACCCACTCAACGGCTTCCAGTTCTTCGAGCGTGCGGTCTACTTTGGGCAAGGTTTTATGGCTATCCTGATGGGTATCTCCGTGACCGGGAAAATGCTTTCCACAGGCCAAGACTTTTTCATCTTGTATCCCACGAATTACAGAGCGTCCCATGGCATCCACTAGGGTGGCGTTTGAACCAAAAGAGCGGGCACCAATAATGGGATTGGCGGCATTCGTATTCACATCAAGTACAGGGGAGAAACTCATATGCACACCAACGGCGCTACACTCTCTAGCCATTGCTGCACCCAGATAATAAGCATCCTCCGTACCCCCAGCTGCACCAACAGTCAGAGAGGTCGGAAATTTATAGGTACTGTCTAGGCGCATCGCTTGACCCCATTCCGCATCTTGACCCACCAATAAAGGAACCTTCGCAGCACCCTGCAATCGATCCAGTAATTTCTTTTGGCGCTCAGGCCCTCCTTGCATAACGATTACACCACCTATGTGATAATCGCTCACGAGCTTTTCCAACTCCGCAAAGTGTGCTTCGTCTTTATTGCTGTAAGCTGCGACCATGAATAATTGGCCGACCATTTCTTCAAAGGTCATCGAATTGAGTACAGAGTCGACATTAAATGTCTGCGCACTTGCCTGATTATTAATTAGAAACACTACAGAAATCGCAGTGAAAATTGCTTTGAGATTGCGTGTGGACATAGGTCGATAAAGTGCCTAGGGGTTCTTACCTTTGAGTTGAGAAGTTAGAAAGATATGGGATTCTTCGAACGACGACAACCGCGCGGTTTTCAACACCACTCAAGATTTCACGACGAGCGTAAAGAACGTCTGAGAATTTTGGAGCGGAATGAGACTATCGATGAAATTCCTTTTCAAGATAAAAACAAATACCGCGACCGATTACGAGAGAATTGGGACCTTCGAAGAAAGCGCAGCGCAGGTGCTAGTGAAGGTTTTATTAAACGTATTCTCATCAGTTTTATCGCATTAGCAGTTTTGGCAGTAATTGCCGTTTACTATTTAGGATGAGTGCATTAATTGCTGTTTTACCGGATCACGTAGCCAACCAAATCGCTGCGGGAGAAGTTGTCCAACGTCCTGCCTCCGTGGTGAAGGAATTGTTGGAGAATAGCATTGATGCAGGTGCTACTAAAATTACTTTGCACCTTGACGGGGCAGGCCGCACAAGAATCGCTGTTTCGGACAACGGAAGCGGCATGGACAAGGAGAATGCAGAGCGATGCTTTCTAAGGCACGCCACAAGTAAAATCAAATCTGCAGAAGACTTATTCAATCTGCATACAAGAGGCTTTCGTGGAGAGGCAATGGCATCAATTGCCGCTGTTTCACACATCACACTCCGAACGAAAAGTGAAGACCTTACGCTAGGCATTGAGCTTAAGCTTGAAGGAGGCAGTATACTCGGCAGAGCGCCTTATCCAATGGAAACGGGCACCTTTGTAGAGGTTAAAAACCTTTTCTACAATGTACCTGCGAGAAGGAAATTTTTAAAGAATGACCGAGTTGAACTTCGCCACTGTATCGACGAATTTCAGCGAGTCGCTTTGGTCCATACCAACATAGAGTGGGTCATGAAAAGTGACGGAAATACACTTTTCCATCTCAAACCGGAGGCACTGCGAAGGAGAATCAACGCCATCTTCGGGCGTAAGTACGATGAGCGCTTGGTGCCGATTGAAGAGGAAACGGATGTGGTTCGCGTCGTAGGATTCATTTTGAAGCCCGAATTCGCCAAAAAGAAGCGCGGAGAGCAGTTTTTCTTTGTGAACGACCGATTTATTAAATCACCATACCTCCACAATGCACTTCGTGAGGCCTTTGAGGAAGTTCTTACGGCAGAGCATCATCCAGGCTATTTCCTCCATTTGACCGTAGATCCTCAAAGCTTGGATGTGAATATCCATCCAACCAAAACAGAGGTAAAGTTTGAGGATGAACGCACCATCTATGCTGTATTAAGAAGTGCAGCGCGCCACGCAATTGGTCAATTCAACGTAGCACCCGCAATAGACTTTGATTCAGAAATAAGTTTTAATGTGCCTCCTATGCCAAAAGGCACAGTGCCGCAACAACCGAAAATCCAAGTAAACCCGCACTTTAACCCCTTTGAAACCACCCAGGCAAGCAAACCTATTTTTCGAAGCGATGATGAAAAATACAAACGCATTCAAGACGAGAAATACTTAAACGCTGCTCAGGCCTTTGATGCACCAGATTCACCAGAAGTTCAATGGAGTCTTGAAGACGCTTTACCATCTGAACCAGTGAGCGGGAAAATCATTAAATGGGGACGCTACGCCATCACAACCTTAGGTCAAAAAGCACTAGTAATTGATATACAGCGGGCACGCTTCAGAATACTCTATGATCAGATCTGGTCAAAACTTCAAGACACAACCATTCCGTCACAGCAAGTACTTTTTCCGAAGACCATAAGCCTGAGCCTCACAGAGAGTGCCTTATATCAAGAGCGTGAACAAGACTTTGCAATTGCAGGTTATGATTTAGTACCAACAAAGAATCCGGGTGTTTATGAAATTCAAGGCATCCCTATGTTCCTTGAAATGGAAGCTGCGGTACCCTCGCTAGAGATGCTCTTTGAGCAGTATCAAGAGCTAGAAGAAGCAGAAGACCAAAAATTATTACGGAGTATGGCGCTTGCAATAGCGTCCTATGGTTCACGTTCTCAGATTCCCAAAACTGCGGAAGAACTGTATGTCTTGAGGGAACAATTACTGAGCAGCTCTAATCCGCAACACACTCCCAAAGGGAAGAAGATCATTACAGAGATCAACCCTGAGGACATTGAAAACAAACTATGATAGCACAACGCAGTTTTAGTCTAATGCCAACGGTAGTAAAGAACCTATTGATTATCAATGGCCTGATGTTCTTTGGCATGTACAGCATTGAAAGAACTTTCGGAATCGACATTACCCGTTGGTTGGGTCTTTACTTCCCTCTTTCTGATTCATTCCTGCCGGTGCAATTGGTTTCACACATGTTTATGCATGGCAATTTTGGGCACATATTCTCAAACATGATCATGCTCTGGTTTTTGGGAAGTGCAATGGAGAATTATTGGGGACCCAAACGATTTTTAATCTACTACCTACTTACAGGTTTGGGGGCCAGTGCACTACAGATTGGTGTTAATTTCCTTGAATACATTCAGCTATCCGGCGCACTCGACGGTGCATCTATCGATCAGATTACACGCGATGGCGCAGACTTAATTCGCAGAAATTACAACTACACGAATGCAGATTGGGGCGCACTGAATCGCCTGTTGAATGTTCCAATGGTCGGAGCTTCAGGAGCCGTTTTCGGAGTACTACTGGCATTTGGAATGACCTTTCCAAATCAGGTCATATACCTCAACTTCTTCTTCCCCATAAAAGCAAAGTATTTTGTTATCGGATATGGATTGTTGGAACTCTATAATGGAGTTGCAATTAGCAATAGCGGTGTAGCCCATTTTGCGCATTTAGGAGGTATGCTTTTTGGATACCTACTCATTCGCAAATGGAAACGAGAAATGTATCTTTAAGATCCATTAAATAAGCATGAGCGATTTTTTCAATAAGGTTAAGCAAGACGCATTCCAAGGAGATTACCTGGTTCGCTTATTGTACCTCAACATAGGAGTCTTTGTGCTATACAGCATCTCTAACGCTGTAATCACCTTGTTCACCGGACAATTGGGACTTATTCCTCGATTGGCAGATAATCTTCTTGCATTGCCTTCCGATCCTTTCAAACTTATTGTTCGACCGTGGACGCTTCTCACCTACATGTTTACACATTTCAGTTTTCGTCATATTCTGTTTAACATGATCATCCTCTACTTTTCCGGTAAGATGTTCATGGAATACCTTGGCGAAAAGCGCATGCTCGCGCTTTACATTTATGGTGGTCTTGGAGGTGGTCTATTGTACATCATTTTGTACAACCTCAGCCCCATTCTTAGTTCGGGCTCTATGGTTGGCGCCAGCGCAGGAACGATAGCTGTATTGGTAGCTGGGGCGCTTTACCTCCCCAATATGCCGGTCCGATTATGGGGCATCTTTGAGATCAAATACTGGATGCTAGCTGCCGGTATCGTACTACTCGACATACTTAGCCTTACCGGGAGTAATGCAGGTGGACATATCGCCCATTTAGGTGGGGCCATTGTGGCTTTTTTCTTCATTCGTTCGATGCGCAATGGACACGAATGGAATGTGTACTTGTTCCAAATCATTGATGCCGTTCGAAACACCTTGTACAGCAGAAGTCGAAGGCGCAAGGGATTTCGATTTGGTGAGCGTAACTACACGAAATACGAAGAGGTTAAAAATTCCTCAGAGAACAATACCAACACTGAAAAAATGGATGCCATTCTCGATAAAATCAAAGAGAAAGGCTACGATAGCTTGACAAAGGAAGAAAAGGCTTACCTCTTTAAAATTTCTAAGGACTCGTGAAGAAACGGATTTGGCTCCTCAACGCCATCAATATAGTCCTGTTCTACCTTACCCTAGGCCTTGGATTGGGATCTTTAATTCCCGGCAATTGGCTTCCAGGAGTTGGCGTCTTCAGCATTTTATTCCCTTTATTGGTGTTTCCACACCTCCTTCTGTTTTTCATTTGGCTTAGACTTCAGCCGAAACGAGCAGTCAAAAACATTCTATCATTGTGCTTTCTGGCTTATCCCGTATTGGCGCAAGCTCCCTTAGGTAAAGGGCCTGCAGATGATGAGGTTGAAGTCAAGGTGGCGAGTTACAATGTTAGAGCATTCTATCAATTTAATGGCGCTGCAAACGAAATCGGACAATGGACACAGAGCGAAGGAATTGACGTGCTGTGTGTTCAAGAAATGAGGAGAAGCGCAGTGGGTAATCTTTATCTTAATTACCCGAATCGCGTGTACGCACCAGCTAATAGATCCATTGGTACCGCAATCTATTCAAAATTCCCCATTATCAATAGCGGCGCCCTCTCCTTTGAACACCTTGAAGGAAGCCGATATGCTAGAGAAAGTGCTGGGTTTGCGGATATAATCTTTCCTTTTGATACCGTAAGAGTCATCAATGTTCATCTTACCTCGACCGGCGTCAAAAACATGGATATGGAAGTTGAGCCCACGCGTGAAGAATGGGTTGAAAAAAGTCGATTCGTCGCAAAGAAAATTGCCGGTTCAGACAAATCTCGAGCGATCCAAGGAAAGCACATCTTAGACTGGGTGAACGGGAGCCCACATCCCGTCATATTGACGGGCGACTTCAACAGCGTGCCCGGAGGGAATTTGTATGCACGATTGCTTTGGCAATTGGATGATCCATACCTCACTAAGGGACATGGTGCGTGGGGCTCATACACCCCCCTCAGAGAAAAAGGCCTCCCCTTGCGCATTGACTGGACGTTGGTAGATGAAAATCTGCCCTGGAATGGTCAATATATCGACGACATCAGTTTCAGCGATCACAGACCTTTAATCACCACTTTCAGCGGGTCAATCGCGCCTGCAGAAGATTAAGCGAGTTTAAGGCATTCGAATGAACGCCCTCAACATAGTTCGGGTAGACACGAAGTACCTCATCATAAAACAATGGTACACAGACTTGCTGTTCCATCAGCCACAAATCAGCCTTTCGAATTAACTCAGAACGAACTTCAATATTGGATTCTGAAATTATTTGTTCGTACAGCGCATCATATTCGCTGTTTTGATAACGGCTGTAATTGGGGCCATTAGGAGCCTTTAACGGGCCATAAAACAGCATCAAATAGTTCTCTGCATCGGGATAATCAGCAATCCAACTTGCTCTAAAAAAATCTAAACTACCTGAGCTTTTTTCGCTTCGTAGCGTAGCTGAAGGAACAACATTGACCTCAATTTCCCACCCGAGAGAAGCCAATTCTCCCTGAACGTATTCGCATAAATCGCGGTAGTTCGCTACTGTGACCAAAACCAACTCAGGCAATTCCATCGTAGCAAGTAATTGGCGTACAGAATCAGGATTATAGACCGCACCTACTGTAGGTTGATATTCCGGCAATCCAAATGGAATCACTCCTCCTGCGGCCGGAATCCCAACGCCATTGCGCAACTCGCGAATCATAGTCGCTCGGTCAATACCTGCATTAACGGCCCAACGAAGGGCCCGAGGCATTTCTTTCTCGGCGTTAAAAACCAAATATTCCGTGTTTAAAAACGGCGTTCTTTCCAGGGTGTGATCCGCGCTGTACCGCTTTTGTAGAATACCTTCCTTGGTCAAAAGATCATCTTTAAAACTTGGATCGAGATTCGGTAAAAAATCAAAATTCCCATTTAAATACTCCAAAAAGGCACTTTGTTGATCGGGTAAAAAGGAAATACTGATGCCGTCCAGATAAGGCAAAGAATTGCCCTGCTGGTCCTTACGCCAATAAGAAGGGTTTTTATGTAAAATGAGTTTTTCGCCGTAATGCCATTTATGAAAATTGAAGGGTCCGGTTCCAATTGGAGACGTGGCTAAATCGCTAACCCCTTCTGGGACCACACTGCAATAAGGCATGGCAAGCAATGATAATAATGAAGCATTAGGCTTCTCCAATTCAAGAATTACAGTCCCCGCATAAGTGGCATGAATATCACTTACTCCTTCCAACACCCAGGCTCCCGGAGAAGCTATGGCCGGATCGGTGAGGCGTAATAAGCTATACACCACATCTTCTGCTCGTACCCGCTGCCCATTGTGAAAGAAAGTTTCACGCAGCCTGAACTCATAAACTCGACCGTCATCCGTTACCGACCAATGATCCGCCAAAGCTGGTTCGATTTTATTGCTTTCGTTCAATACAACCAGCCCTTCGTACAATTGCTGAACTGCCCAAATGGTGCTCTTATCCTTGGCAAAAGCAGGATCCAAAGTTGGAATACCTGCGGGCTCATTATAACGAAAAACGTTCTTCGAGGACTGTTCTTTTGGAGAACATCCAATGAGTAAAGAGAGTATAAGGCATACAAAAAAGCCCCCTAGGAAGGAGGCTTTTCGTATAACTATGCCTGTATTAAGCATCAATATTTGCATATTTCGCATTACGCTCAATGAAGTCTCGACGTGGTGGCACATCGTCGCCCATAAGCATTGAGAATACTCGGTCGGCCTCAGCACTGTCGTCGATGGTTACTTGTTTCAAAATGCGCTCATCAGGATTCATTGTCGTATCCCAAAGTTGCTCCGCATTCATCTCACCAAGCCCCTTGTATCGCTGAATACCTACACCTGCTCCGCCGTCGCCACCAAATTCTGCAGCAATTTGGTCGCGTTGCTTGTCGTCCCATGCATAGGCCTGTTTCGAACCTTTTTTCACAAGGTACAACGGCGGTGTTGCGATGTATACATAACCCAACTCAACCAACTCGCGCATATAGCGGAAGAAGAACGTCAAAATCAAGGTAGAAATGTGGCTACCATCCACATCCGCATCCGTCATAATCACAATCTTGTGGTAACGGAGTTTAGCAATGTTTAGCGCCTTACTATCTTCTTCAGTACCTACACTGACCCCAAGGGCCGTATACATGTTCTTGATTTCTTCGTTTTCAAAAACCTTATGCGATATGGCCTTTTCAACGTTCAAAATTTTACCACGTAAAGGAAGAATGGCTTGGAAATTTCTATCACGACCTTGTTTCGCGGTACCACCCGCAGAATCTCCCTCCACAAGGAAGATCTCGCATATTTGTGGATCTGTTTCTGAACAATCGCTCAACTTACCGGGAAGCCCCATGGAAGACATGGTTCCTTTGCGCTGCACCATTTCGCGTGCTTTCTTCGCTGCGACACGTGCTTTTGCAGCAAGCAAAACCTTCTGAACGATAACCTTTGCCTCATTGGGGTGTTCTTCCAAGAAATTGGTCAGCATCTCACCTACGAGTTTATCTACCGCACCAGCAACATCCTTGTTCCCGAGTTTGGTTTTCGTCTGACCTTCGAACTGAGGCTCCATTACCTTTACGGAAATCACCGCTGTCAATCCTTCGCGGAAATCATCTCCTGCAATCTCAACCTTTTCCTTTGCAAGAATTCCGCTATCGTCGGCGTATTTTTTCAAAGTACGCGTCAAGGCACGACGGAACCCCGCCAAATGCGTTCCACCTTCGTGCGTATTGATGTTATTAACGTAGGAATGAATATTCTCATTGTACGAGGTATTGTAGTGCATGGCTACCTCAACAGGGATGCCATCACGCTCACCTTCCATGCACATAACCTCCGGCATGATCACCTCACGGTTACTGTCGATGTACTTAACGAAACCGGCGAGTCCATCTTCACTGAAAAAGCGTTGCCCTAATGGCTCTCCTTTTTCATCCAGTTCGCGCAAATCCTTTAGCGTAATGCTGATGCCTTTGTTCAAGAACGCGAGCTCGCGCATACGCTTGGCCAGAATCTCATATTGGTATTCTGTTTCCTCAAAAATCTCATGATCCGGTTTGAAGGTCACAATAGTTCCTCTGTAATCCGTTGTACCGATTTCACGCGTTGGATACTTCGCAACACCTCTTGAGAATTCTACTTCATGTTTTTTACCATTGCGATGGACTTCAGCATGCAGCATTACAGACAATGCATTCACACAGCTGACCCCAACACCGTGAAGACCCCCAGAAACTTTGTAAGAATCCTTATCGAACTTACCCCCAGCATGAAGAACTGTCATAACAACTTCCAATGTGGAACGACCGTCTTTTGGGTGCATATCTGTTGGGATACCACGTCCATCATCCTTAACGGTGATGCTGTTATCCTCGTTTATCGTAACATAGATATCCTTCGCATGACCAGCCAACGCTTCGTCAATTGAGTTATCTACTACCTCATATACTAAGTGGTGTAATCCCTTTATCCCTATGTCCCCGATGTACATCGCAGGACGCTTGCGAACGGCCTCTAGTCCTTCAAGGATTTGAATGGAACCACCGTCGTAATTCTTCTCTTGTTCACTCATAAATATCAGTGCAATAAGTTGGCTTAATGCTATCTTAACAAAGATAACTTTTAGGCGCCCAAAAAGCGACAAAAGGGGTCTTATCCCCCCTTGCAGTTACCAACAACTTTATCAACATTTTCGGTATTTCCGAAAGATTTGAAGCGCTTAGAATTGGTAGTTCAGAACGAACAGTCCGCGGGTTCTTCTCACCTCATAGCCACTCCACATCTGGTAGCGCTGATTGAGTAGATTATACCCCCTTAAAGACACCGATAAATTTGCATTAATCGTGTATCCTAAGTCAACCGAAAGATCCAGGTAATCCTCCAATTGATATTGGCCCGATTCGACTGTCCCATTGTATCGACCGCCCACGTATTTGAGATTTGAAACCAGATGCAAATCACCTTGATCAACACGTAAAAGCCCACCAATAATCCGTCCCTCCGCTCCTAGGAAGTCGTCTTGTCCTGAATAACTATTGAGTTGCAGGTATGCGCTAGCAGTAATGGCATTCATAGGTAGATTAAGTTCTGCGCGTACTGAACTGCGAACATAATCTGCATACCCTACCCTCAGTGCTGCAATTGCATCGCCGCCAATGAGCATGGTTGACCCTGTGCTATCACGTTCAAACTGAACGTCGTTATTCACAAATCCTAGAGAAGCTTCTACACGGTACTGCAGCTTTCCAGCTAAAGCGCCTTGCATACCGACATACCCTCTATTTTCACCACTTAAGGCCAAGAATTGGCTGCCACTGATGACCGGCACATCAAACAACAGGTCACTCAAGGTATGTTGTTTCGCTTTTCCATCCCAACCGCCATATACGGCTAACGTGCGCTTTAAGATTTCGGCTTGTAAGTTGATATTCGGGAACACGTAGTAGGATCCTTGGGCACTATCCCCTTGCGAAACTGTTCCTGCCACGGATAAACCAAACTCATAGTTCAATACTCCATTCTTACCTCTGGTATGAGGACTGAAAGTAAAATGATGGTATTGCGAAGCAGAATCTGCATAGGATTTAAACTGTCCAAACTGATATCCGAAATCAACATCTATCTGAGCATCATCGGCATATACCTCAATTCGATGTGCTGTTTTTGCGAGATGTTCACTTGCACCAATTCCTGCATTAACGAACTGATAAGACAAACCACCATTTCTATACGCCGCAGGGACCTTTGATGTGGGATTTGACGTTCTAAGCCATTGCTGGCTTGCTCCGGCACGTAAGTTCCATACGTGTGGTGTTGGCGATAAGAACCAAGCAGCGGTGTCTTGAATTCCGTATAAACTGGCATAATTCCCATCTAAAACAAGTTGGGTTTTAAAATTGAAGTTTTTCGTTGCACGCTGAAAATCTGTGAGTACCGAATTTTCATAAGAAGGCTGCAAAGCGTAGGCAGAATTTAACACACCCGAACGCGCACCCTCATGGTGAACTTTAACACCCCAAACATTTTTTCGAGATCGTGGTGAACTGAAAACTACATCAGCAAATGAGCTGCTGTATAGACCTCCTCCAACACTTACTTTTTGGGTAGGCAGCTTTGGCAATTGGACCCTCCCTAAGCGAATTGCAGGTATGGGTTCAGGTTGAAAGTCTATGGTCATGCCTTTGGGGCTTATGCGAACGCTTACCGGAATTTTTTGTGAAGTCGTATCAGAAAACGAGGGTTGCTCAGAGATCTTGTGCGCAGCGCGAACTTGCGCCTGGTACTCTTCCACTACTCGGATTTCAACACTTTTAACGTCGTCTCCTGTTCCGTTCTCCTCTTGGCTAAAAGCAGTGAGAGGAAGAACCAATAGGGCAGTATATAATAACTTTTTCATTGTGTACGATGGCTTAGCTTATTCCTCAATCTCTTCCAACTCCTCCTCAAGACGAGTCGATTCAACATCTAGGGTATCTATAATTAATTCTTGTGCAGCTTCTTTTTCACGAAGCATGGCCAATTCTGATTTAAACGCTTGGGCTTGTGAAGCGATATCACCATAATCGGCATTCTCGATGATGAAGTCCAATGTGTAATTTGCCTGGAAGTCGTCCTTTACACCGGCGTAATTTTTTGCCATCAACAACAAAGATTTCCAGCGCCATTGTGGATAGGTCGGTAGGTTATCAATCATCCAGAAAATCCGCTCGTTTGAGGCTTCGAATTTTCCTTGACGGAATTCGAACGAAGCCAAGTGATAGTTCGCCTCAGCCTGGGCCTCTCCGCGAACTTCCTCGGCAACTTGGGTGTAGTACATTTTCGCATCCGCACTATCCTTCATGGATAAAGCGCCCCTAGCGGCATTGAGCAATGCTTCTGAGCGCCATTCCGTTGGGAGGCTCTCGTCTTGCAGCAGACTTTCCGCGTATTGGAACGTCGTCGGAATATCATCCAGCGCTTTGGCACAACGCATTAAGCCCAATCGGGCACGACGGCCTTCATCAGCATTGCCAACTAAACCAACAACTTGCTGGAAATAATAGAAGGCCTTATCATAGTTCTGCTCCGCGTAATAGATGCTGGCCAAACGTTCCACAACTTGTTTTCTAAAGCTGAGCTCACCAGATGAAGCAACAAATTCATACGCATCTTTTGCAATGGCATCATCGCCTTTACTAAAAGCACAATCCGCCATGTAGTAGTTTGCTGGAACTCTGAATATCCCATCTGGGAACTTGATTAAATATTCTTGCATTCCTTTTATTGCCCCTTCACAATCTCCCAAACTGTAGCGGTCGTAAGCGCCGTTATAGAGGGTGGAATCCAAAGCACCCTGCTCAATATTCGCGCCTGCAATGGTCTGGACCCAGTCAACGTAATCCGAAAGTCGATCCATTTCGGAATATTGAATTTTTACCAGGCCTAATGCCTCTTGACTTTCAGATGTATTTGGATATTCTTCCACTACAGATTTGAACGATGCCAAGGCTTTTTCCCCATTGTTCTGAGTACGATAGATCAATCCCAAAGCAATCTTTGCATTCTTTATAAATCGTGACTTTGGATAGTCGTCGATAAATGATGTGAAGACCTTTTCGGCTTTACCGTTTTCCCCCAATTTCATGTAGGTCTCACCAAGTTCGAAATAAGCATCCGTGGCATAGACTGAATTTGGAAACTCTTTTACCAATGCCTCTAAAGCCTTCGCTTTCCAATCTTGATTGTCTACTAAGCCGTAGCACAATGCACGCTGGAAATACGCATAATCCGCATCGGGCATTACATGACTCAGGTATGCGTTGTAGTATTTGATCGCATTATTGTATTGCCCCGTCATGAAGTACGAATCGGCCAATCGCAATTCTGCATCTATGAACAATCGGCTACCATCACGAGCACGGGTTAAAAACAGCCTATATGTTGTAGCTGCATTGGTGTAATCTTCCTTACTAAAATACGTATAGGCCTTGTTGTACAGACTGCGTTTGTATTCACTCAGCATCGCTGAGCCAGGTGTTTCCTCAAAAGCATCTAACTCTTTTAAGGCCAGATTGTAATCCTTATGGCGGTAATGAATCTCTGCCAGCCAGTAATGCGCTAAAGCGGTGTAAACATTGTTGATAGGATACTCTAAACTCTTCTCGAATAAGCTTTGAGCAGCAGGATATTGAATGGCATTAAAGTGCTGCACCCCTCTAAAGTAGGCTACCTTTTGGTATGCACCTTGCATGGTTGGCTGTTCCAAACCTGCAGCACTAATGGCCTTCAACGCACGTTCGTAATCTTTTGAATTCAGATAGAGACTTGCCAAATACTCATTGGCTTCTGCCCGGTATTTACTCGTTGGGTACTTTTTCAAGAACGATTGAAAAATATCCAAGGGCTGCTCAAAAGGTGTACTGCTGTCATAGGCGAGCTTGGCATAGTTGAAATAAGCATCCTCGCGAATCGATTCATTGGAACCACTCTCACTCGCAGTAAAGAAGGCCGTTTGCGCCTCAGTTTTTTTATCGATTTTCAAGTAACAATCCGCCAAGTGGTAGTAGGCGCTTTGGCCCAAATCATCTCCTCGACCGTGGATTTTATTGAAGGCCTGAATGGCTTCTTCATAACGTCCAGTCTTGTAGAGCACAAAACCCAACTTATAATGATCTTCTTGATTGAGCTTTCCACCCAAGCTTTGGTGCTTTTCAAGATAGTTGGCCGATTCCTTCCAATTTTTCTTTTGATAATATCCTTCACCAATCAATTTCGCAACCTCCGCTGCTCTACTCTCAACGGCTTGCGCCAAGAGTGATTCACCGACGCGTAAAAGCTCATCGATATCACCGGTCTTGTAGTAAATCTGAGATAAGTAATAGGGAACCACGCCTCCAAACTTCTCATCGCCAACCAATTCCTTGAATTGGGCAACAGCCGTGGAGTATTGCTCGGCCTCATAAGCAATGTGGCCGTAGTAGTATTTGTGATGGTTTTGATATTCCCCTTTGTAGGATGTCCCCTGAAAAAACAAATTCCTCGCCTGCTCTACCTCGTTGGCCATCATGTAGCTGTAGGCCAGCTTGAAATAATATTCGCTTTTGAAGGATGACGGGACATCCTGAGCATCAATGGCACTCAGCCATTGCACCACTTTTTTATAGCGACGATTGTTGAAGTAGTAGTTTGCGGCACTGACGTGTGCTTCTTGCCATCTGGGGCTTAACGGATAGGTTTCTGCGAAGTAGGTCAAGAAGTATTCGCTATTCTCATTCATCAAATAGAGCGCACACATAGCACGGTAATAGCTACTCTCCTCTTTGAAAAAACTCTGCAATGGCAGGTCCGATTCGAGTAACTCATCGAATCCAACACGAGCAGCAGCATATAATCCCTCATCAAAAAGGGCGACGCTTTCATTGAACGTTGCCTCATGACCGTGCTCTAATGCCGACTCTTGAGCATTGGCGGTGGTCATAAATGCAACTGAAATAAGCAATAAGAAGAATGTTCTCATCAATCTTGGGTTTATCCTTAAAAATAGCTTGAGTTCTACGGCTACATGGCGCCAAAAAGGAGCAATTCAATGGAGTTATTCACATCTTAGACAACGCTGAAGTAAGGAGTTTTGGTATTTGTTCTACATTTGAATGCAGCAATAGCTATCGAACTTTTTTATTTCCAGTATGGCCCTAGTATCCCTTAATAAAGCTTCTGTTTTCCATGGCAAGCACTTGGTTCTTAGCAATGTAAACTTTGAGATCAATGAAGGTGAATTTGTATATCTCATTGGTCAGACCGGCTCTGGAAAAAGTTCACTCTTGAAGACGCTCTATGGAGATCTGTCGCTACAGGTAGGAGAAGGAAAAGTTGGCACCCATCAACTCATCGGTTTGAAGGATAAAGACATTCCAGGACTTAGGCGTGAATTGGGCATCGTGTTTCAAGACTTTCAGCTACTCACGGACCGAACCGTGGAAGCGAATTTAGACTTCGTACTCAGAGCCACGGGATGGAAAGACAAAGAAGAACGCACCAAGCGAATTACAGAGGTCTTATCTTGGGTTGGAATGCAAAACAAAAAGCACAAGAACCCATTTGAAATATCTGGAGGTGAGCAACAACGTGTGGCCATTGCCAGAGCCCTACTGAACGACCCGAAGATCATTCTCGCGGATGAACCAACAGGCAACCTCGATCCACGTACTTCGGAAGAAATCATGGCCTTACTTCTTCGATTAACCGAAGAAAACAAAGCTGTGATTATGGCAACGCATGATTATCAAATGATTCATAAATACAGTGCCCGAACACTTAAAGTGGCTGAGGGAACCGTCAGCGACAACAAGGGGCAAGCGCTTTAAAAAACAGAGGTGAACGAGCCATTACACATTAGTATTTGTATTGCAAGCTATGGCAATGATGTTTCGTTGCTTCTCGCCAATCTACATGCGCAAATCGAAAACATAGAATCCGCAATCTTTGATATTCACGTTTCAGATCAATTCGCACAAGCACATCCAAATGCGACGAATTGGCAACAATTGCCTAACACTCACTACCACCATAATACACACAACAGAGGGCGTGCTGCCAACCGAAATTTTTTAGGTGCGATTGCAGATGGAACTCAGCTACTCTTCCTTGATGCGGATGCACTACCCGTGCGGTCGGATTTCTTAATCCAATACATTGAAGCTGCTTCAGAAAATTCCGTTATCGTTGGGGGCACCGCCTATGAACGCACATCCGAGCCACATCTACTCAGACAAATGGTGGGTAGAAAGAAAGAGCAGGTTCCGGCGCACAAACGCAATAGCCGTCCCTACAGCAGTTTCACCGCTTTTAATGCATTGATTCCAAGTGCAGTTTTTGCACGAATCCCCTTTGACGAGAATTTAAAGGAATACGGGCATGAAGACACCCTCTTTGGCCTCGAACTACGCCACCATGTAATCCCCATCCGGCACATCGATAATCCAGCCTTTCACTTAGGCCTGGACGAAGATCTGGAGTTCATGAAGAAAACACGCCAGGCGGCAGACACCCTAGCTTCTTTGATTGAACAAGGAAAAATAGACGAGGAGGTTCGATTATTCGAGGTCTATATGAAATGGTCAAAGCTCGGTGGACATATCGTATTGAGAAGCATCTATGGTTTAATTGGCCAGGCGCTTTTCGAAAACTTAAGTTCAGGCCGCGGAAATGTTCTTCTCTTCGATCTTTACAAGCTACTCAGGCTCAGCCATCAAAAGCCTAAAGTTGGTCGTAAAATGCCTTAAGAGAAGTGCATTCATTCTCCCAATTCAATTCGGCCGCAGCATGCTCCAATGCTGTTTTGTAATCCATCTTTGACCTACCAACGCGTTCTATTGCAGCGCTCAGTGCTTCTATATCGGTAGGTTCGACACATTCTCCAATATTATAATCGGTCACAATGCGCTTTACCTCGACCAAAGGTGAAACCACCACGGGGGTTTGGCATTGTATGTAGTCAAAGAGTTTGTTAGGAAGACTGTATCTATAATTGATATTCGTGTCCTTATCCAAGCTCAGCCCGACATCTGCCGCCGCGGTGTATTGCAATAGTTGCTCGTAAGGTAATCGGTCAACAAAACGAACCTTTTCTTGAAGATTCCTTGACTTCACATCCAGTTTTAGTTTTGGAATAGCATCACCCGAACCGACCAGCAGAAGCATCCAATGATTAGGCAAAAGGGAAATGGCTTCCACAGCCTCCTCCAGGCCGCGATCAACATTCATGCCTGAGCCTTGATTAATTGCGATTTTTTTATCCTCTGGCAAGCCCAATTCCGCTCTGCTCTTTATTTCAAAAGATTTCGGTTTAGGGCTGATGTTTCTAAATACACGGGGACGCATTCCGTAATCGGCCTCGTAGAGTCCAGCAATACTCTCGTTCACGGTCCACACATGATCCAATCTAGGAAAAATACTTCGCTCCAATCGCTGCCATACTTTCTTCGCCCATCGCCCTTCTAACTCGGGAACACCACAAAAATATTCATGGGTATCGTAAACGAGCTTTGATTTGAATAGTCTGGAAACAAGATAGTTGGGCAAAATTGTATCCAAATCGTTCGAGAGCAGGTGCGTTGATCGATTGGTCAATAAAAAGAAGAACAATCGAATTTGAAATTCTGCATAAAACAAGGCGCCCTTTGTGAAAAACAAAGACATCCTGTGCGTTTTGTACGAACGGTCCAAGGGAAGGCTATTGGACAATTCACGCCCTACCCATAGTACATCATACCCCAAATCTATGAGCAACATGGCCACCTTGTGAACACGATTGTCTGTGGCTATATCGTTTGTTGTGGAAATGGTTATGCTTCTATTCATTGTGCTAATAAATGCCGGGGTAAAGGTAGCGAACGCTAAATTTGCAAACGCAGTATAGAAGGCACATGATAAAATCGGATTTTGAATACGACTTACCGGATCACAGAATTGCGACACATCCACTGAAAGAGCGGGATGCTAGTAAACTTTTGCAATTCAAGAAAGGTAAAATCTCCGATCATCAATTCCTTGACCTACCCGAATTACTCCCCACAAACAGTCAGTTAATCTTTAACAATACGCGCGTGGTTCGTGCTCGGCTTCACTTCACCAAAACCGAGGGGGCAAAACCGATTGAGATTTTTTGTCTTGGACCGCACAAACAAAGTGTTGAAGAGGCGATGAACAGCACGAGCAATGTAAAGTTTGAATGCTTGGTAGGCAATTTAAAGCGATGGAAAGACCACCCTCTTGAACTAGAACTTGAGGAAAACACTCTATTAAAGGCGACTAAAATAGAGCGTGATGGGGCGTATTGGGTCATCGAATTCTCCTGGAACAGCGCATCAACGTTTGCCCAAATTTTAGAGCTTGCCGGAAAGATTCCGCTCCCGCCCTATATGAACAGGGATGCTGAAGAAGAAGACACAGAGCGCTATCAAACGGTTTATGCCAATAACAATGGTTCCGTCGCCGCACCTACGGCGGGCTTGCATTTTACGGACCGGGTTTTCAACGAACTTCAATCGCGCAATCAAAAGCTATTAGAACTTACTTTACATGTTGGGGCAGGTACTTTTAAGCCGCTAGGAGATGGAGATATTCACGACCATCAAATGCATGCAGAAGAGATCATAATTTCAAGGAATTGGCTAGAAGGATACCTCAATCATCAAGGTCCAAAGTTCGCCGTTGGAACTACAAGTCTGAGAACCTTGGAAAGCTGCCATTGGATGGGATCGAAAATTCTATCAGGTGGTTCGCTTGAACCGTTGCAGCAATTTGATGCGTACCAATTATCTCAAGAATACAGCGCTGAATCTACATTCACCGCTTTACTTGAATACCTTCAAGCCAAAGGCATTCAATCCATTGCTGCCCATACGCAATTGATGATAAAACCAGGCTATACCTTTAAAACCGTACAAGGCATTATAACGAACTTCCATCAACCGGGCTCGACACTCTTGCTCTTGGTCTGCGCAGGCGTTGGTAGTGCTTGGGAAAAAATTTACAATCATGCCTTAGAAAACGATTATCGCTTTCTGAGCTATGGCGATTCATCATTGTTATATTTTGAAGATATAAACAACGCGAAGGGCTAGGCATTCTTCGTTAAGAAGGCATGCCTAAATCCATTCTCCTTTCCGTACATCTTTTGTGCTTTCCTTTGCTTGCCTCGGGTCAAGCAATAATTAGCTATAACGTAGAAAATCTCTTTGACACCATCAACGATAGGAACTATCACGATGAAGCGTTTTTACCGAACGGAAAATATGAATTCAACGCTGTTCGGTATTGGCTTAAAATTCGCCAAACGGCCAGAGCACTTCGACTTTCAATCCAAGCCTCCCCAACACCTCCACAGATTATTGCACTCATGGAAGTTGAAAATCAAGGAGTACTTTTCGACCTGGCACGTAGCCCTGCGCTACGCGACTTAGGCCCATGGCATCCTATTTTATTCGACAGTCCCGATTATCGAGGAATTGATTGCGCAGCCTTAATCCATAGCAACACAAGAATTCTAAACGCTGAACCCATTCGGTATGCAACCGATTATTTCAAAACGCGTGATGCACTTTTTATCCGATTTCGAACCCCAGATTCCACTACGGCTCAAATAATTGCGGTTCACCTGCCCTCCAAACGTGGCGGACCAAAGACTTCGGAGATTAAAAGAAAAATAGCACTCGAAGCAATTACCCATGCCTTGGACTCTGTTACCACGCCGACCCTTCTCTGTGGCGATTTCAATACATCACCCAAACCTGAATTGCGGAAATACCTGAATGAAAGAGGCTTTGAACTTGTTCCTTTTCGAAGCACTCCCCTAGGCACTTATAAATTCAAAGGAAGGTGGAGTATGCTTGATTGGGGCGTTATAAAAAATGGACGTGCATTCGCCGAAATCCTTGAAATCCCCGAACTTATGAAAGATGATCTGAAATGGGGAGGAACAAAGCCCAAACGCTCTTGGTCGGGCACCTTTTTTACCTACGGATACTCGGACCACCTGCCCGTTTACTATTTAATGAGTGGATATTGATGTTTTTTCGATATTTTCGTAATTCAAATATTCTTGAAATGAAAAAAATAATAGCACTTGGCGCTTTCGTAGGCGCATTATTTATGACCTCTTGTGAGCCAAACGGCCCAGCAGAGGAGCCCGCCACTTACCCTGGTGACTCATTGACCGTGAGTAACGCTGCACGCCCGCTTGTGATTGAGACCACAGGTGCATGGTGTCAGTACTGTCCTAACGGCGCTGAGATTATGACTATTCTAGACGGTGTACTTGGAGATAGCGTTGTATTGATTGCAAACCACGTAGGTGATTGGTTCTCTACGGACAATGCGGCTTCTTCTAAGTTTGACGATAACTTCCCGACTTCAGGGGTTCCTAATTTCTACGTGAATAATACTGATGTAGGTCAGAGCCCAGCTGCTGCTGCCGCTGCTGCAACACTTGCTGATGTTGCCTTCGGAGTGGAAGCTGATGTTATGAACGACGGAACCAAACTCGTTGTTTATCCACGCGTTAAAGCGTTAGAAACTAATGTAGACAACGTTTACATGATTCAATCGTACTTGCTTCTTAACGGTGTTATTGCGAAAGATTACGGCAATGGTGTTGATTTGAACCAAGTAAGCTCATTGCCTAAGGTAAGTACCGGTTCAGGGGCTACCCCGACTACATGGGCACAAGATGCAGCATTGGTTAATGGTACACCTTTAATTACATCGGGCACAAAATACACGCACGACGAGGTATTGTATCGTCACGCTACAGCCGCTGTTATTGGCTGGACTGAGAGTGACGACGCTGCAACCGCCGATACAAGTATGGTTTCATTGGGACCTTGGGGTATGAACCTAGGAGATTTGAACCCGTTAGGCAATGCTTATGCTGCTGGTGATGTTTACGGTACACGTTACACGCCGATGCAATTCCACATTGCGCTGCCAACACTTCCTTTCGATGCAGACTTGAGTGTTGCAACGATTGTATGGCAATTGCGTCAAGACGGTTCAGGTGCATACGACTATGTAAATGGTGCAGTGACTCACGTTCACTAAGCCTACTCAAAATGCTTTAGCAAGCCCCGCAGGTAACTGCGGGGCTTTTTTTTATCTTTAAACTATGCCAATCCTCTTCTCCTTATTACTGACGTTTTGCCTTTGCTTGGAAAAAACCCAAAACGAGATACCTGAGAATGGAACCTATGTTTACGAGGTTGCCTTTGCGGAATGGGACGGGAAGACAATGGGCGACGAGATTATCGTTATTCTCAAAGACGGGTACATTACCCTCAAAGTACCTGAGAACAGTAATAGCCTTTGGATGGGAGCAATACCCGGTGATGTAATCGAAGAGGGCACCTTGCGAAAGCATCAAAGCGCTCAATGGATCATCAGCAATGACGAGAAAGACATTTATCTCGAAGAGATCGGCGGGTGCACAGGAGGACCTACAATCATCAACTTCGAGAATAAAACCATCGAACTATGCTAACAAAAAAGCCCCGCTCTTAGCGGGGCTTTTTTGTTAGGGGACTCCCCTTTTATTTTCTGCGCTGCGAGCGGCTTAAATTCTGCTGACGTTGCATTTCCTCCAAGCGAGCTTGGAACTTGCTTTGTTTCTTCTTTTTAGGCTGAGCGCGCTTTGCCTCAATCTTTGCAAGAATTGCTTCATCATCCATGCTCTTGCGAATTCCCCACTGCATACCGAAAGTTACAATGTTACTTAAGAAGTAGTAGTAGGTTAAGCCAGCAGGGTAACTGTTCAATACAAACATGAACATCAAAGGCATAACATACATGATGATTTGCATCTGCTTCATCTGTGCAGCATTACCCGTTGATGGAGACATTTGCTGATTCATTCTCGTGTAAAGAATGGTAGAACCCGTCATCAATAAAGTAAAGATTGAAATGTGGTTTCCGTAAAGCGAGCTTAGAATTGGAATATGTGCATCCCAAGAAATCAACGCATCATAAGTACTTAAATCGGTCGCCCACAAGAAACTTTCACCGCGCAACTCGATAGAAGCAGGAAAGAATCGGAACATGGCAAACAGAATAGGCATCTGTACAAGGACAGGAATACAACCTCCTAACGGGTTGGCACCAGCATCTCTATACAAGGCCATCGTTGCTTGTTGTTTACCAACAGGGTCTTTATCCCCAAACTTCTCTGTCAACTCATCCAGCTGAGGCTTCAAAACACGCATTTTTGCCATCGAACGGTAAGAGGCAAAGGTCAACGGAGACATCGCACCTTTAATAATGAGCACCATGATTAGGATGATCAATCCATAGCTCAAGCCGTATCCTTCCAACCAGTTAAAGATTGGCACTACAACCGCTCTACCAATGAGTCCGAAAATACCCCACCCAAAGTTGATGACTTTCTCGTAACCTTGATCGTAAGCCTTCAGCGTCTGGTAGTGGTTAGGCCCCAAATAGTAGGTGAATGGAAGCGCATAGGCGCCGTCCACGACTTGATTCAAACTTGCAGTAGAAGAGAACGTTTTTACTACGGATTCATCTTCGTCATCAGCATTTACAGTTGCAACATTTGCGGCTGCAAACCCTTGCTCTGGATGAACAATAAACGAGAAAAAATGCTGTTTTTGGGCAATCCAATCCACAGCTCCAATATCTTCCGCATCATCTCCTCCGCGGCCGCTTAAATTATCTACATCACCATCTTCTTGTGCCCTGTAGGCGAAAGTGGAGTATATTCTTTCGTTACTAATGCCCTTTTCCGTGCGCATTGCAGTGCGTTCCCAAAACAATTCTGGTTTTCCTGCCGATGTTGCGGTACCGCTAACTAAGACCTTTACATCATACCCCTGCTCAGGAAGCGTAATGCTCACTTTGGTTGTGCCATCCGAGAAAACTAGTGCATTCGAAGCACTACTTTCTATCATGAATTCCTTAGTCCCTAAGGCTTCATTTCCGGGCAGGCGCAAGTCCATCACTTGATTTCCATTCACCAATTGGACTGGCAAAGAATCATACGTTTGATAGCCCTTGATTTCAGCGCTTACAAGACGTGCACCCAAAGTTGAATAGACCAACTTCAAGTTTTCATTCTCTATGGTAAGTTCTTCAGAAACGAAGGCATTGGAATCTACTGCGACCGCATCTAACTGCACCACTTCTTCATCCGAAGAAGCTGAGCTCCCCGCCGCCTCTGGTACTTCCTCATACATTTCTTGAGGAACAGGCTCAGGCATATTTTTACTCTGCCACCAGCCAAAACCGACCATGATGACAGCGATCAATACAAAACCTATAAGCTGATTGCGGTCAAAGCCGCTGTTCTGATTTTCCATGAATTATTTGTTTTGACGGTGCATATCCGCAGCATGAACAAAAGATACAAAAAGTGGGTGCGGATTGAGTACCGTGCTCTTGTACTCTGGGTGGTATTGTACCCCAATAAAGAATGGGTGATCCTTGATCTCTATAACTTCTACTAATCCACTCTCGGGATTGATACCTGTAGCCAACAGACCTGCATTGACCAAATCGTCTTTAAAGTCGTTGTTGTATTCATATCTATGACGATGACGCTCTGTAATATTGGCTTCACCATAGGCTTCAAAGGCTTTCGAACCCTCAATAAGCGCACATTTCTGAGCACCTAAACGCATCGTACCCCCCATATCTGTAATGTGCATTTGCTCATCCATCAAAGCAATTACTGGTTTGCTTGAATTTGGATTTACTTCTGTCGTGTTGGCATCCTCCCAACCCAAAACATTACGCGCATATTCGATTACTGCAGCTTGCATGCCGTAGCAGATTCCGAAATATGGGATTTTGTTTTCTCGAGCATATTGAACCGTAGCAACTTTTCCCTCAAATCCGCGTTCACCGAAGCCCGGAGCTACTAGAATACCATCCAAACCTTGGCAGGTCTTTGCAGCATTTTTAGCGGTCAAATGTTCTGAATGAATCCAGCGGACCTTCACCTCAACTTCGTTTGCCGCACCCGCGTGGATAAAGGCCTCGGAAATTGATTTGTAGCTGTCCTTGAGCTCCACGTATTTCCCGATCAAACCAATCTCAACGGTACGCTTAGGAAACTTCAGTCGCGTCAAGAATTCACGCCATTTGTCTAGGTTCGGTTGTGTTTTTGTGGGCAGGTCAAAATAGTTCAATACGACCTCATCCAACTTTTCGTTGAACATCAATAGCGGTACCTCATAAATGGTGCTCGCATCACGTGATTCGATGACATGATTAGGGCGAACATTAGTGAACAAGGCCAGTTTACGGCGGATGTCTTCATCCACTGCATGCTCTGAACGACACACCAATACATCTGGCTGCACCCCACTCTCTAATAATGTCTTCACGCTGTGTTGGGTAGGCTTGGTTTTCAACTCACCCGTCACCTTCAAGAAAGGAAGTAGCGTAAGGTGTACCACCATACAATCGCGCTCTAATTCCCATTTCAACTGGCGAACACTTTCGATATAAGGCAAGGCCTCAATATCACCAACAGTTCCACCTATTTCGGTGATAATGATATCATAATCACCAGTTTCACCGAGAATCTTAACCCGATTTTTAATTTCATCCGTAATGTGAGGAATTACCTGAACGGTTTTCCCCAAATAATCTCCACGACGCTCCTTTTCAATAACACTCTGGTAAATTCTACCCGTAGTAACATTGTTTCCCTGTGAAGTAGGACGGTTCAAGAAACGCTCGTAATGACCAAGGTCAAGATCTGTTTCGGCACCATCTTCAGTTACATAACATTCTCCATGCTCATAAGGGTTTAAGGTACCTGGATCTACATTGATGTATGGATCAAGCTTTTGAATGGTCACACGATAGCCGCGTGCCTGCAAAAGTTTCGCTAAAGAAGCTGAAATAATTCCCTTACCTAACGAGGAGGTCACCCCACCGGTGACGAATATGTACTTTGTGGTTGCCATAGTTTCAATCAAAACAGGGCAAAAGTACCTCTTTTTATGGCCAATTAAAAGGCAAAACTTGCGCTAATCGTTGGCATTATCGGCAATTGATTTACACGCGCCGCCGCCACTCTATCGTAGTAGAAGATATTTGCTCTATTGTACATGTTAGTCGCGCCAATAACTACCTCAGCCTGACCTGTTTTCAGCATAGCCGTATACTTTAACGAAGCGTCGAGGCGGTGGTAGGTGGGCAACCTATTCCCATTTAAAGCGCCGTAAAGAACACTTGGATCACCATTGGCCGTGGTATAATCAAAGTTAATATCTGGATTGCCCAAGGGGTCCAAGAAGTCAATACCCGGATAATACCCCTGTGTCGGGGTGAATGGGAACCCCGTTCCAAGATTCCAACGAACACTGAATATCCAGTTTTCCTCCTTACCTAGTTTTGCATTTCCTACGAGGTTAATGTTGTGTCTACGGTCAAAATTTGGAGCGTAAACTTGAATTCCATCGTCGCGTTGAACCTTACTCCAGGCATATACTCCCCAGAAATAATAGCGTCCTTTTTCGTACTTGACTAACGCATCATAGCCATAAGCTAACCCTCGCTCTACAATAAAGTCTTTTCTTAAAATTTCAGGCTGATCACTATAAGAAGGAACATCTTCGTAAAGCTTGTTTCGATTGATGTTCGTTAACTGCGAAAAATCTTTGACGTAACTTTCTAAAGTCACATCCCAATGGTCGCCCAAATCGTATTCAAAACCCGCAACCCCATGAACCGCCTTCTGCAGTTTAGAAGTGATTGAGCGGTCTCTAAAATTTGAAGGCAAATCGGTGGCTCCGGAAAGAAAACCATAAAAGAGGTTCACAACATCCCGGTCACTATTCGCTGCGACAAGGTTTTGACTGTACTTACCACCAGAAGCTTTAAATCTAAAATCTTCCGTAATACTGTACTTCAAACCTAATCTAGGCTCGACACTTAATTCAGAAAGCGAACCATAATAATGGAATCGTATCCCTGGCTCGATAATCAATAAAGTACCCACTTTTCTATAGTTAAAAAACCCTCCTAACTCCGTTGTACTTTCCTGTTGATTTAGCCCTAGTCCTAATGAATTCGTATAGTTGAAATCCGTTGTGTATCCAATCAAATCAAGCCCATATTTGATCTCATCTGCCTTGCCTAAGAAGTAGGTGAAGTCAAGACCTCCATTGAATCCATTAATGGTTGAATTTCTTGGCTGGTCTGGATTTTCTGTACTGGCTATGTAATATTGGCTCTGTGCGAAATCGCCTTGAATCAAGGTAGCAGACGCTGGCGGAATAACCGTAAAATTTGCTCCATAACCCCAGCTGTTCCATTGAATTCCCTGTGCACTATCGAGCATCACTGCGTCCGAGAAGTTGAATGCCTTAGCACTGAGCTTTGACCCCCCTTTACTCTGCGTAGTAAACTTCCCGTAAATATCATTAAATGTGAAGGGCAAACCCCCAAAACGCGTCTCAACATATGGATAGAAGATCGGCGCTGTTTGTCTAAGGTAGCTTGTCTTTCCACTCAAGAACAGGCTATTATTCGCCAATCCATTTTTATCTCTTTTGCCAAGTGGAGTTTCTATCAAAACCTTACTCATGTAGGTTGAAGAGTACACTTTACCCACCGTCTCGGACCGATTCCCATCTCGGGTGCGAATATCCATCACCGAACTGTTGCGCGAACCGTATTCTGCACCAAAACCCGCCGTATATACTTTAGCGCTTTGCAAAACATCGGTGTCAAAGACGGAGAAAAATCCAATGCTGTGGAATGGATTATAAATAATCATTCCGTCAAGCAATACTAGATTTTGAATAGGCGCACCACCTCGGATGTACAATTGTCCTCCCTGATCACCCGTAGTGACCACTCCCGGTAAAACAGAAATCGCTTTCATTAGATCTGGATCTCCTCCAGCCGAGAACGTTTCTATCGACTTAGGATTTAGATTAACCACTGCAGTGTTCACCTTCACCTTTTTTTCAGCCCGCTCTATATTTAGATTCACGGTTTTCAGTAATTCAGCACCCTCTTCCAAATAAACCTTGATCGTATTGGGCTTATTCTTGTACACACGAACAACTTCCACCGCAGTTTTGAATCCGAGGAACGTGATGCTCAATTCGACCTCACCAACGGGCAAATCTGCTATTTGAAAGTAACCATCCATATTGGTAATGGCTCCTTTGGACGAACCCTTGACGGCAACATTTACATAAGGGATTGCGGAACCATTGGACTTCTCATAAATAAAGCCTCGGACCATTTGCGGTTGCGCCCATGCGGCAAGCGCAGTAAATACAAAGAATAGGGGTAAAATTCTTTTCATAGGTAAGGTAAAGGTACGTCTTAGAGAATGCATTTAATGAGCCATTCTCTCAAATGTTCATACTCATTCGCACTGGAAGGAATAACCCCTTTGCACTTGCGGTCAAATATCAATAGCTCCTCAAGCATGCCATGTGCATGCCCTGACGAGTAATGGCGCGCGGCCTGCGAAAACTGCTTTAAAAAATAGGGATGCACTTTTAACGCACTAGCTATGGCTTTTTCTCCTTGGCCTTGCATGCTGTGGTATTGGAGCAAATTATTGACAAAGTTGAAAAGAATCCCCGTGGTCATTTGAACGGGGTGTTCCTTTGGGTTCTTACTAAAATAGTGAACGATCTTAAACGCCTTCGCTATATTTCTTTCTGCTACAGCGGCTACCAATTCGAAATTGTTGTATTCCTTACTTATGCCAATGTGGCGTTCTATATCGTCTGCACTTAGATCTCTTCGATCTCCCATTGCGATATGAAGCTTATCAACCTCTTTGTACAACCTGCTTAAATCGGTCCCGACTTGCTCCGCCATGGCCGCTACCACTGCCTGATTCACCGAGAAGCCTTTTTTGACCAAGGCCTTTTCTAACCACGGCATTACCTGATAATCTCTTAGTGGGTCGCTTTCTAAAAAAACGGTTTTTGCCTTTATGGCTTTGCCTGCTTTTGAGCGCTTGTCAAGCTTCTTATGCATGTATCCAAATGCCAATACCGTCGTAGGCTGTGGCTGCTCTAAATAGCTCGCTAAAAGTTCCCAATCCCCAGCTTTTAGGTGTTGTGCTTCCTTCACCACGACCACGATTCGGTCGCTCATCATCGGAAACCTTTTTGCTTCTTCTAAAATTTGGAGCATGTTGGTTTCTTTTCCATAGAGGACCGATTGATTGAAGCTGCGCTCCGCCTCATCCAAAATGTTTTTTTCAATAAACTGTAGCAACTGTTGGCCATAGAAAGGCTCCTCTCCTGCGAAGAAATACACTGGAGCGAAATTACCTGCTTTCAGGTCTTTTAAAATGCCTTCAAAACTATAGGTTGCCATTAGTCGTTGTGGTACGGTTCATTATTTAGGATGGTCATCGCGCGATAGAGTTGTTCCAAAAATACAACACGAATCAACTGGTGAGATGTGGTCATTTTGCTCATACTTAGCTTCCCATTGGCCAAGGCATACATACCTGAACTAAATCCAAAAGCACCCCCTACAATGAAAACCAATCGTTTGGGGCCTGCATTCATCCATTTCTGAATCTGTTGTGCAAATCCTCGACTGTTGTATTCTTTACCATTCTCATCGAGTAACACCACCCAATCACCGGGCTGTAAATATTTCTTAAAGACAACTTCCTCGGCCTCTTTGAGCGCTTGAGGAGTCAACTTACCGCCACCCTTCACATCGGGCAGTTCAACCTGTTCAAATGCACAATAGTGTCCCAAGCGTTTGGTGAAAATGCCGTTGCCTTCTCGGATGAACGGTTCAGAAGTTTTACCAATAACTGCGAATACAATCTTCATAGGATTGACAAAGATGCTAACTTGCATTGAGAACAATGCCCCTTTCATCATTGAATATGAAGGATACTGAGATTCAATTACCCAATTTCACCTTACTCGACCCGCAAATTGAATTCGCCATGGCCGAGGATATTGGCGATGGCGATCATAGCGCCCTGAGTTGTTTACCTACTGAGGCGCGCGGAGAAGCCCAATTGATTTTCAAAGAAGCGGGGATCATCGCGGGGCTTGCCTTGGCGAAATACATTTTTGAGAAAATCGATCCATCGGCAAACGTGGCGCTCTTGAAGTCCGATGGCGACAGCGTAAAACCAGGGGATATTGGGTTAACCGTTGAAGGAAACGCTATTAAGCTTTTGCAAAGCGAACGACTTGTTTTGAACTACATGCAACGGCTATCTGGAGTCGCAACCAAGACCAACGCAATGGTACGCCGCATCGCACATACAGATTGTCAACTTTTAGATACGCGAAAAACCACACCCGGCTTCCGAACATTGGAAAAATGGGCCGTTAAGCTTGGAGGGGGACAGAATCATCGCATGGGACTCTATGATATGATCATGCTAAAAGACAATCACATAGATTTTGCCGGGGGCATAAAGCCTGCCGTTCAAAAAGTACGAGCGTACTTAGCCTCGGCAAAAAAGAACTTAGCCATAGAAGTAGAAGCACGCAACCTGGACGAGGTCCAAGAAGCATTAGAAAGTGGTGCCGACCGCATTATGCTTGATAACTTTGATATCCCTACCACTAAGATTGCTGTAGCGCTTATTGGCAATCGAGCTGAAATCGAAAGCAGTGGCGGAATTACGGAGACCACCATGGTCGATTACGCTGAATCGGGCGTACACTATATTAGCGTGGGAGCTTTAACCCATCATATCAAGGGTTTGGACATGAGTTTAAAGGCCATTTAATGAAAGTTATATTTCAAAATACCAAGGATTCCCTGCAACGCATACTATCGCGTGTGAAGCCGCCTTTATTCGATGGTCTAAGCTTATGGGATGTATTAAGTTTTTTCATTCGAGGAATCTATGCCGGTGCGATAAGTTCTAGAGCAGGATCCGTAAGTTTCAGTTTCTTCTTGGCGCTGTTCCCAGGCATCATATTCATTTTCACGCTTATTGCCTACTTGCCCCTGGACTATTTCCAAGACGAATTGTTTGAATTGATGGCTACCGTTTTGCCACCAAGTACGCAAGAAATGGCATTCGAAACCATTGAAGATTTACTAACTATCAAGCGCGGCGGTCTTCTTTCGATCACTTTTGTTGCAGCTTTGGTCTTTGCTACCAACGGCACCCTGAGTCTCATTGCAAACCTCGGAATCTCCTATCACAACATTCGAGTTAAGAATTTTTGGTGGCAATACCTAAGTGCTATAATGCTTACAGTGATTTTAACCTTGGTGATTCTTATCGCTATTGTGGCTTTGATCTTTTCCGAAGGTTTTACTGGATGGCTGGCTGATCTCGGGTATTTGACGGAGTACACTGCTGATATTATTGCATGGGCTCGTCTGCTGGTTTTATTGACGGCCACCCTGTTTGGGATATCCATGGTCTACAACTACGGTCCAGTACGTCGTCGTGATTGGCGTTTTATAAGCCCGGGGAGCATATTAGCCACCGTGCTCATCATCTTATCCTCACAAGCATTTGGCTTTTACGTAGAAAACTTCTCAACGTATAACAAGTTGTACGGCTCCATTGGAACGCTTTTAATCATGCTGCTTTGGATCTATGTAAACGCCTTTGGATTGATTATCGGTTTTGAGCTAAATGCAAGTATCTCTGGGGCCCAATTGGAAAAGGGCAACCAACAAAACAATACGCAAGAGTGAGACGAATAATTCTCCTAACGTGCCTAGTAGCGTGGTCCATGCAGGGGCTTGCGCAGAACGAAATCGTTGGCCAATGGTACAATGAGGAAAAATCCTCGATTATCAACGTAACAAAAAACCAAAAGGGCACCTACAGTGGTCGAATTACCTGGTTGGAGGACAACACAAACTCCGATGGCAGCTCACCTCGACGCGACGAATACAATCCTGAGGAGTCACTTCAAAAGCGATTACTCAAGGAGCTAATCATATTGACCGACTTAGAATACAATCGCGAAGACAAGCAATGGCAAAACGGGCTTATTTATGACCCTGAGAATGGAAAGACTTACGAATGCTATTGTGAAATGAACGAGGACGGTACATTATACTTTAAGGGATATATTCTAGGTATTACTTGGTTGGGACGCAGTACCACTTGGACGCGGGTCGATTAAACTAGAATCTATTTGGATAAAACAAAAAACCCGAGCCTGTGGCTCGGGTTTTTTGTGTAAAGTATATTTCCAAGGGCTACCTCATCAACGAGAAATACTGATACTTGATGTACTCCATCCCCTCAATATCTCGGTACATGATTTGTGCGATATAAACGCCTTCAGAACACTGACGATTTTCAAAAGAACCATCCCAGCCTGTATTTATGTCTTTACTGTGAAATAATATGTTGCCATCGCGGTTGTAAACCTGCATTTCAAAGTAGGTAATGGCATTGGCCTTCACGATGTAAAAATCATTTTTTGTATCCCCATTCGGTGTGAACGCAGTCGGTGCAAACACAGCCGCAACGTCTCTTGGGTCTTTCACGGTATCACACTGAGCGATCTCTACGTAGAATGTGTCGGTGCAGTAATATTTGCAGTAGCCTGCTTCAACTACAACAGTATCTTTCGCTCGGAACGACTTTTGGTAGTTCGAGCCATTTTGCGTGTTTCCAGAGGTATTCGTCCAGGTATATGCGAAGTTAAAGGTCATCGAAGGCCCGCTTGCGATGTTCACTGTAGGAGAGTTCGAACCAAAAGGCGCCGTAATTCCTGCCGCACAATCGTACCATCCATCATTTGCGACCAACTCGTTAAAATCAAAATTCACCGCTAGGGTCGGAAAAGAAGTCGGATTCAAATGATTACTCATGTACGTTTGAATATCACCGCTTGAACGTTCCTCCGACCAAATTCTGAACTCATCAATCTCTCCATTCAGGTAGGTTGGGCTGCCCGTAGTTGGTGAAATTCCATACCCTAAGCTGATGTCTTCGGTATGTGAGATATCACCCCCAACATTCATGTTTTTGGAATTCTCATAGCCTCCATCCACATATAGGGTTGCTGTTGTAGTTCCTCGGTTCCAGGTGACCGCAATGTGGTGCCAATTGCCATCATCAATCTGAGAAAGAGCACCAAAAACAAAATCAAAATTCCCCGTATTATCGCGTGCCGCGAAGCCTACTGTACCCGATGCATTTTTAAATATGGCCCATCCATGACCAGCGGTGTTGCGATACACTGCTAGATATTCCGTATTAGACATATCATTGGTCAAAACCCAAAACTCAACTGAAAAGCTTGAAGTACCGATGTTGAATGCTGGATCATTTGGGATTTCTATGTACTGTGATGTACCATTGAACGCAACAGAATTGTTCAATGTTGTAGATCGGGTCGCATTGACCTCAACTACTTGATCGGGGCACACCAAGAAATTATCTTGGTCTACCGTAACCGTCATTATTTGCCCAAATAGTGATGGGGCAAAAGCGGTTAAAATGAGTAAAAAGCGGTACTTCATATGATATGCTTATGCTTCAAAAATAAGATTAAAAACCAATACTTGACCTATGACTCCATTTAACCATCGAATTTCCATCCCAAGCCCATGTGGCAGGGACCGTTCGAGAGCAATGGCGTGACCACAAAGCATAGGTATTGGCGCCTGTGGAATCTATGAATAAATAGTCACCTTCTTTCACTACTGACGGTAGCGGGGTACCATGCACGAGGTAATCTCCTGCAAAACAAAGAGGTCCTGCTATGTCCATTGGCTCCTCCTCGCCTTCCACCAGTAGGCCGTCTGCATCCCAAATCGATAATGGAAACGAACGAGGCTTGGTGTAAGCATCGCGCATGAAAAAATCAGCTCCCAAATGGATAAACAATTTATTTGGTGCAAGCACATATTCAATCTGACTGATTGCAAAACCTGCCTCAGCATGCACCCATTGACCAAATTCCGTAAACAAGGTGTAGTTTGAATCTCTAAACACTTCTGCAACGATCTCGCCGTAGGCTTCCATTTTCGTGAAGTTGGTCAATGTCTCTGTTGGAAGGCCACCACCTATATCAAGCACCGTTATTTTCCCGGGGGAAACCTCATTTATGGCATCGGCTATTCGACGCAATTCTTTTAATGCACCTTTCTGGATGTTCAGATCCTTCATCTGGGATCCACTGTGCATATGTAACGCTTGTACAGGCGAATTCAACGCCGCAGCGATGATTGCATCTTTATTATCGACGGGCACACCAAACTTGCTTTCGTTTTTGCTGACATCAAAAAGCTCCGGGGCACCTGTATGCACCTGTGGATTAATGCGAATACCTAAAATCCCTTCAAAATCAGAACTGTAACGGTCCAATTCCTCTAGAGCATTCACATTCACCAACAACCCCTTCAATCCGCTAATTTCACGGATTTCCGAACGGGTTTTAACGGGTGAATCAAATACAATTAACGCAGGGTCACAGCCTGCTGATAAGGCCATTCGTACCTCTTCGATGGAGGCTGCCTCTAACCCAAAACCCCAAGCAACTAAGGTTTCTAGCATTTTGGGGTGCGGATTTGTCTTTATGGCAATACTGTGTATAGTTTGCTCGGGAAAGGCAGCGCGCAAGTGGTTTAATCGTTCGCGAAGAACGACTAAGTTGGTCCCAATAATAGCCGTATCCTCCTCCTGAAGTTGCGGAAGAAGTTGACTAAATATGGACTTTATCTCTTCGTTATGAATCAACCGAACATTTTTTCTGCGTAGGTCTCAATGAGCTCTATCAATCTGTAATCGTCTTCTAAATCTACGGCATCTTTCTCCAAGAACGCACGAACG
>Ga0233451_10000073_pt1 | contig 95938 bp, 72 predicted proteins | sample 011ome_29_FD_183052 | JGI IMG/M metagenome (GOLD analysis project Ga0233451, IMG submission 183052) | Coastal salt marsh microbial communities from the Groves Creek Marsh, Skidaway Island, Georgia - 011504CT (spades assembly) | ecosystem: Environmental > Aquatic > Marine > Intertidal zone >... | reverse complement strand
TAGAAATGAGATTGGGATAGAAATTAGAACTACCCGAAAGAATTTAGTTCGAAGAATATTCGAAAAATTAGAATACGAGATTGTACATCTCGATCGCGTAGTCTACGCTGGACTTACCAAAAAAGACTTGCCAAGAGGTCATTGGAGGCCTCTTACGAAACAAGAAATTATCAATTTAAAAATGATTAAATAATGAGTGATAAAGTAATCATCATCAAAAAAAATAACGGACAAATCAGTGTCCTAGGACCTGTAGAGATTCAAGACGAAAATGGAACTGTACTCGCTACTAAAACACGCTGTAATTTTTGCAGCTGTGGAAAGACGCAAGATCCTTTATTCTGTGACGGTTCACACAACAAATAGTCATTTTCCAATAGAGAGAGCAGAACTTGCGATATAGGATGTTGTCCAGGCATTCTGAAAATTATAGCCTCCAGTAATCGCATCGATATTTAAGACTTCTCCTGCAAAATAAAGCCCGGAGTGAATCTTGGATTCCATGGTCTTAAAATTGACAGATGAAAGGTCTACTCCACCAGCGGACACAAATTCCTCTTTAAAGGTTGATTTACCGCTTATCTGAATACGGGTATCGTTCAACTGGTTGGCCAAATTGACTAATTGTATCTTACTCAGTTGAGCCCATTGTTGTCCCTTTTGAATCCCTGCCGATAGAACTAGATATTCCCACAATCGTTTAGGAAAATTAAATTCATTGATATTGAGCATGGTCTTGGTCCCTGAATTCGATTTTAGTTCCAAGAGTCGTTCCAATACTTGCTGTTGACTCATATCTGCTAACCAATTGATAGACATCTCAAACTGATAATTTAAATCGGAAAGAGATCGCGCTCCCCAGGCGGAACACTCTAATACTGCAGGACCACTAAAACCTTGATGCGTAATTAACAAAGGACCTCTAGAGCTAATGGATTTTTTTCCAGATGTTTGAATGCTGATTTCCACCTCAGAGCTCAATCCTGAAAGAGCTCCCATTGGATGGGGATCTACTTTAAAGGTGAAGAGTGAAGGAACTGATTCCACAATTGGAATTCCTAAAGCGCTCAATTTTTTCCAAATAGCTTTACTAGATCCCGAAGCAATCAAAATGTTTTTGGCAGAATACTCCTTCTTATTGGTTCCGATTTTCCAGTAATCCTCGTACTTAGAGATCGATTGTACTGAGGTAGAAGGACTGAGTTCTACTCCTTGCTTTTGAGCTAATTCCATAAAGAGGTTAACAATCGATGCTGAAGAGTTTGAAACTGGAAACATTCGCCCATTATCCTCTTCTTTTAAGGGAACTCCATGATTCTCAAAGAACGAAATAACATCTAAGGGGCCATACGTATAAAACGGTCCGAGAAGCTCTTTGTGGCCTCTGGGATAATTCTTAACTAAATCTTTGGGATCTAAAGTATAATTAGTCACATTACACCTTCCTCCTCCAGAGACCTTTACCTTTGATAAAAAAGAGGGGCTTTGCTCTAAAATCAACACCGAGCAGTTGGGATTGGATTGTGAAAAATGAATACCTGCATAAAACCCAGCAGCACCTCCACCGACGATGATAAGATCTTTGTGATTTACATCCATTAGTTTATCTGCTTGCCTCTGTCAGGATAATTACAAAAAACTCCATCAACTCCCCAATCTTTTAGTCGTTGCAAGTCTTCAACCTCATTAACAGTCCAAGTATAAACTTGAAAACCAGCATCGTGAATTTTATGTACGATTTCTTTTGTAAGTGATTTGTAATAAGGGTTAATAGAAATAGCATTTAAGCGCTGTGCTATATCCATCGCTTTTAAAGGGTTTGTTTCAGTAAGTATACCAATTGCTATATTATCATTGAAACCTCTCATTTGCTCGAGTTCTTCCCATTTAAAACTTGAGATTACTATATCTGATGTCATTAACAGCCCCTTCTCAAAGTAAGTGTTTAAAAGTAGATTCACTGGTTCAGCTGTACTAGAACCTTTGAGTTCAATATTGATCTTGGTCTTTGAAGCGCACAGATCGAGTACCTCACTTAAGAGCGGTATGGATTGCCCATCATTGAGCTGAACTTGTTCTTTGAGTTCTTTATAGGTATAGGACTCAATAGCTCCCTTAGCATTGGTAAGCCTACCTAGTTGATCATCGTGAAAAACAACTAATTCTCCAGAAGGTAACACAAAGACATCGAGTTCAATCATCGGAGCTCCCAAATCCAATGCTTTTTGAAATGATTGGATGGAGTTTTCCATCTCGTAACCCATGGCGCCTCTGTGAGCGACAATTGTATATGTAGATTGGGCGTAACTCATACTGCAAACAAATAATACTACAGCTAAAAGATACGCCTTTTTCACGATTAGTTGTTCAAGAGAATTCGATAAGCGTATGGAGCTAAATCAAAGGAATTTTCTAAACTGACAGATTCCCCAGAATAGAAATCTTTAAAAGAGCCTGATTGATGCAGTTGTACAGTCACTGGTTCAGCACTAAAGTTTGCTAAGTAAACCAATTGATCACCTGCCTTTTCTCTTAAAAATGACAATACTTTATCGTTAGCACTATTGTCAATATTTTGATAGGAGGCTGGTTCAACTCCAGTGTCTAAAGCAGCAGTAGCCTTTTTAAGCTGACCTAACTTTTTATATACATCGTACATATGACCTTTAGTGCGATCGATACTGTCCTTTTCAAAAAAGAGTAGTCTTCTGTCTAAATCGTATTCCTGTCCACTGTAAATAAGTGGCATACCAGCGATAGTATACATCAATGCAGCGGCTGTTTCAATAGCGCCTCCTAAGCGTTCGTGAACCGAACCATTCCATGAATTTTCATCGTGATTGGATGTAAAATTCATCAAGATGGCCTCATTTGAATACTGCTGTTTAACATTTTCCATTCGAGCTCTAAAATCATCGATTGGCTTATGTCCATTTGCAATGTCATTGGAGAGGTGATGAGTTTCCCATCCGTATACCATATCAAATCCTGCTTGAATTAAATGTGGCTCCCATGCCTCAGCTAACATAAAAATTGGCTTCAAAGCTCTAAGCTGAGCTATCGTATGCTCCCAAAAATCAGTAGGGACCATTCCAGCCATATCACATCTAAAGCCGTCGATGTCCGTTTCATTGATCCAATACTTCATATCTTCAAGCATCTGAGCTCTCATGTCCTGATTGTCATAGTTTAAATCAGCGGTATCGGTCCAATCAGTACCTACGGGATGTGTGGGATTTCCATTTTCATCTTTAGTATACCAATCAGGGTGCTGTGTTAACCAAACGTGATCCCATCCTGTGTGGTTTGGAACCCAGTCTAAAACAACATACATATCCAATTCATGGGCAGTATCGATCAATCTCTTAACATCTTCAAGAGTTCCAAATTCGGAATTGACCTTTTGATAATCTGAAACTGCGTAATAAGAACCTAAAGTTCCTTTACTCTTTGTAGTAGAAATTGGGTAAATCGGCATCAGCCAAATAATATCAACTCCTAATTCTTTTAGTTTAGGAAGATCATTGGTAAAGGCTTCAAAACTCCCTTGAGGAGAATACTGCCTTATATTTGCTTCATATATCACCGCATTTGCGATACGCTCCTTAGAAATTGGAGCAATTTTAGTCTGTGTTTGATTCATTTCTGTACAAGAAATTAAGTTGATTAAAAGTAGCCCAAGTATAAACCTTTTCATTTTAAAGTGCAATTTTGGTTTCCTCTGATGGATTGAGAACGACACGCTGAGAGTTAATTCTCATCGACATTTGACTGTCACCTGATAAGGTTATTGAAATTTGAGACTGATCAATACTAATTTTGAGAATTCTATTTCTAAAGTTAATCTTGAATGAATACGAATCCCATTGTTTTGGAATTTTTGGATTAAAAGACAATTTATCGTCAACAATTCTCATTCCTGCAAAACCTTCTACAATACTCATCCAGGTTCCTGCCATTGAAGTAATATGAAGTCCTTCTTCCACTTCCTTATTATAATCATCAAGATCCAACCTAGAAGTTCTCAAATAGAACTCATAAGCTTGATCCATACGATCTAACTTCGCAGCCTGTATGGAGTGAACACATGGAGAAAGCGAAGATTCGTGAACTGTAAATGGCTCGTAGAAATCAAAGTGACGCTCAAGGCTTTTTAAATCAAAGTGGTCTTCGAAAAAGTAAAATCCTTGAAGAACATCTGCCTGTTTGATATAAGGAGACCTTAAAATTCGGTCCCAACTCCATTTTTGGTTGATAGGGCGTTGCTCCTTAGTCAATTGATCAACAGTTTTGAGTTCTTTATCTAAGAATCCATCCTGTTGTAAGAAAATATCGCGTTCTGAGTCATAAGGAAAATACATTTGATCTGCTACTGCCTTCCAAAGTTCCATTTCAGCATTCTTTAACTTGGTGACACCCATGATTCTGCTGAAGTCATCTGGATAACCATCTTTGACCTTTTTAATTTGTTCTAATGTATATTCTATACACCATTTAGCTATATAATTAGTGTAGAAATTATTGTTGACATTGTTCTCGTATTCATTTGGACCTGTCACCCCTAAGATCACATACTTATCTTTCTGAGCTGAATAGGTCGCTCTTTGATGCCAAAAACGCGATATTCCAATGAGCACTTCCAAACCTGCTTCTGGAATGTAAGAGTAATCTCCAGTGTAACGATAGTAATTGAATATTGCGAAAGCAATGGCGCCATTACGGTGAATTTCTTCGAAGGTAATCTCCCATTCATTGTGGCACTCTTCTCCATTCATTGTAACCATTGGATAAAGTGCTGCACCATTGGTAAATCCTAATTTTCCAGCATTTTCAATGGCTCTATCCAATTGATTGTATCGATATTGAAGTAAGTTTCTAGCAACTTCCTCATTTTTGGTCGCCATATAAAAAGGAATACAATAGGCTTCAGTATCCCAGTAAGTACTTCCTCCGTACTTTTCTCCTGTAAAACCTTTGGGGCCAATATTTAAACTGGCATCTTTTCCAGAATAGGTTTGATTAAGGTGGAAGACATTAAAACGAATTCCCTGTTGTGCCTTAACATCACCATCAATTACAATATCAGAAGTTGACCATATGAGCTCCCAAGCCTTGATTTGATCTTCAAGTAAATTGTCAAATCCAATTGACAGAGCAGTGTTGACAGCTTTCTTTGCAGCCTCAACCACTGTTTTATCCGGATGATTTCGTTCAACTACATATCCTCCGTATTTGTAAACTACCAACTGTTGGTTTTCGCTGAGATCCAACTCATAATGATGAGCCACATAGGTTTCACTTTCTTCTACCGTATGAGATTGACTGTGCTTTTTTCCATCTACAAATAGTTCAGCTCCCATGTAGGTACAGGTTTTAAACTCTGTTTTTAAGGTATGAGCAGATATAAAAGCTGTATTTTCTTCAGATTCTACTGCAGTAGTCTTCCAAAAATCATCGTCCCAGTTAGAATCATTGTTTTTGATCCCTGAATCTAAAAAGCAATTAACAGATATGTTCGTATCTTGATTTAATGGAGTCAATGCGTATTTAATTGCTCCTATTTCATCGTAATTCATACTCAAAAACCTCGTCGCTTCAATAGCAACATCGACATCGTTCGGAAGTGTCGCTACAAAACTACGCTTGTGCCACCCCTCTTTCATATTGAGTTCTCTTCGGTATTCACGAACTGCTTTACAAGTATTCAAATCTAAAACAGATCCATTGATTTCAATGTGAATCCCAATCCAGCTCGGTGCGTTGAGAACCTTAGCAAAGTATTCTGGATATCCGTTTTTCCACCATCCCACTCTCGTCTTATCAGGATAGTAAACTCCTCCTATATAGCTTCCTTGAAAACTTGGACCAGAATAAAATTCCTCAAAATTAGCACGTTGACCCATGGCCCCATTACCAATACTAAATAAACTCTCTGATGATTTTACCTGATCTGCATTGTACCCCTCTTCTATAATACTCCAAGGGTTCGCTTTTATATAATCTTGATTCATCCTATTAGTTCTGTTAAAAATTCGTTAGTAATATCATTAAAATTTTCAATATTGTAGTCAGCTTCACATAAAACATTTTGATCACCTACTCCAATAGACAGCATTCCAGCGGCATTAGCTGCTTGAATTCCTGCGATGGCATCTTCAAATACAATTGTGTCTTCGGCTTTAACATGAAGCGCTTTTGCCGCTAAGACAAAAACTTCTGGATCTGGTTTTGCCTTTGATACTTTGTTTCCATCAATTATATCTGTAAAATACGACAATAGTTCAACCTTTTCCAATATGGGAACAGCATTTTTACTCGCTGATCCTACTGCCATAGGAATTCCTTTCGATTTTAAAGAGTCTAAAAAATCTTTGACTCCTGGAAGTACCTCTGATGGATTCATTTCAGATATATAGGACAGGTAATCCTCGTTTTTTTGAATGAGCCATTGATCGATTTGATCCTGATTAGCTTCAACACCTACCTTATTGAGTAATATCTCCAAACAGCGCTTACGACTCACTCCCTTAAACTCTTCATTTTCTTCTTCAGTAAAATCATAATTGAATTCCTCTGCAAATTTCTTCCATGCTAAATAGTGATATTTAGCGGTATCAACTAGGACTCCATCGAGATCAAATACAAATCCTTTTGTTTTTATTGTCATATGTTGTGTGATACAAGCACTCGAGAGAATGCTATAAATTATAATTAGGTTTAACTTTTGGTGAAGGCAAATGTAAAAACTTAAAGACTAGTTTCTAAGTCAAAATGGTAAAATCTACTAAAACGTTTTCACTAAAAACCATATATAACTTGATGAGTATCAAAAAACTATTTAATAAAACCTTATAGTTAAATCAAATCATTTTACAAAAAGGAACTCCAAAATCATTTAAATTGTATTTCAATCAGTTAATACAGTCAGTTGACAAGCAATTTGTATTCAAAATAATTTATCACCTAACTTATTAAAATCGTGTGATTATTAACATTTTGATGGTTTTATACCCAATTTTTTGCCTAAATAATCTTACTACAAGGTTTTCGTTAAGATATTGTTAAAATCTTGCTGTTAAAAAACAGCTTTTCCTTGAATCATATATGCTTTTTGTTTATTATTGCACTTGAAGAATTGTTAGAATGCTAGTTATAACTAGTATTTATTAAGAAATAGAAATAAATATTGGTGTAAATTATCAAAATCTCATTTGAAAACTCTTGTTAGTTAAGAGCTAAATGAAATTTGTGTTGTTTACATAATTAGCTGATTAACAATGATTTGCTAATTTTTAACATTTTAAAAACTAAAATTTAACTAAACTTAAAATTAACTATTTATGAAAATTATGCTACTTAAAAGCTTTCTGTTAGTTGGTGCACTTATGTGTTTCGGCTTAGCAGGAGCGCAGACGGTATCAGGTAACGTTTCTGATGCAAATGGTCCTTTACCAGGTGCTACAGTTGTTGTTAAAGGTACTGCTACAGGAACTACTGCAGACTTCGATGGTAATTATTCAATCGAGGCTGGTAGTGGAGACGTATTGGTTTTCTCTTTTGTTGGTTACAACGCAAAAGAGGTTGCAGTAGGAAGTCAAGACACAATTAATGTTGTTCTTGAGGCTGCCAACGAATTAGATGAAGTTGTCGTGACTGGTTATGGTTCTCAAAAAGAGAAGGAAATCACTTCTGCAGTAGTTGCTGTGGACGAGGAGTCTTTCAACAAGGGAGCTATCAACGATGCTTCTCAATTACTTCAAGGTAAAGTTGCTGGTTTATCGATCTACAACAAAGGTGGGAACCCAAACTCTGGAGCTACAATTCGTTTGAGAGGTCTTTCAACTATTGGAGCTAACTCTTCTCCTTTAGTAGTTATCGACGGTGTTATCGGTGCATCACTTGCAAACGTTGACCCTAACGATATCGAAAGCATCAACGTATTAAAAGATGCTTCTGCAGCTGCTATCTACGGTTCTCGTGGATCTTCTGGTGTTATTCTTGTAACAACTAAAGGCGGTAAAGCTGGAGAAACTCAAGTTTCTTACAACGGACAGTACTCTGTTTCACAAATCGCGAACCAAATCGATTTAATGACTCCAGACGAATTCATCGCTCAAGGTGGTCGTGACTTAGGATCAAAAACTGATTGGTTGGATGCAGTAACAAGAGATGCTGCTACACAAATCCACAACGTATCAATTTCAGGTGGAGCTGGTTCTACTAGCTATCGTGCTTCATTAAACTCAAGAGATGTTGAAGGGATTCTTTTAAACTCAGGATTCCAACAAATCAACGGAAGATTAAATCTTTCAACTAGAGTATTAAACGATAAATTAAGAGTTGAAATCAACACTTCATTTACTGATAGAAAACAACAAAACGGTTTCAACGAAGCACTTCGTTATGCTACCTTGTACAACCCAACTGCTCCAATCTACGGTGCTGATGCTCCTTATGCATTTGACGGTTCTACTTTTGGTGGATACTTTGAAACTTTAGGTTTATTTGATTCATACAACCCTGTATCAATCATCAACCAAAACATTAACTCTGGTAAGAAAGTTGAGTTAAACTACTCTGCTAATTTAACTTACGACTTATCTGATGCTATCAATGTATACTTCAGAGCTGGTCAACAAACTTCTCGTTACGGAAACAAATTGTACTACGCTCCGACATCACTTTGGAACGGTAATGCTACTTCTTTAACAAGAAAAGGTTCTGCAACTTTCTACGATGATGAGTACTCTTTCAAATTGATGGAGACTTATGCTACTTACACAAAAGCTTCTGACAAGTTAAACTTAGTGTTAACTGGAGGTTATTCATTCCAACAACAAAACTTTGAGTCACACACATTTACAGCTGGTGACTTCCCTGGAACTGAAATTAACTATGTAGACGCTATCGAATACGCACAAGATTTATTAAACGCTGGTTTAATCGGAGCGAACTCTGATAAATCTCCTGACCAATTAATCGCTGCATACTTTGGACGTGTGAACTTAACATTGAACAACAACTTGTTCTTAAACGCTTCAATTCGTAGAGAAGGTTCTAACAAGTTTGCTGGAGACAACAAATGGGGAACGTTCCCAGCTGTTGGTATTGGTACTGACTTAAATGAGTACTTAAACTTTGACGGTGTAAACCAATTAAAAGCTCGTTTATCTTACGGGGTTACTGGTAACTTACCATCACAGTACGGTCTTACTCAAAACATCTACCCATTCGGATGGGCTGGTGGTGGAACTACTGGAGGTACTACCTTCCGTTCATCACTTGCGAACCCAGATCTTAAATGGGAAGAAAAATCAGAAACAAACTTTGGTCTTGATTTAAACACAGATCGTTTGACTGCTAGTTTAGATATCTATTCTCAAACTTCTAAAGATTTCATCATCTTAAGAGCTTTAGATGCTACTGAAAACAACGGATACTCTTCTCAGTGGGACAACGCAGGTACAATGACTTCAAAAGGATTTGAATTAGCATTGAACTACGATGTGACAGACAATTACAACACAGGAATTGTTTTATCAAGAAACAAAACTGTTTTAGATGAATACGTTTCTGATGCACAAGTATTTGGTAACATGGGATCTCCAGGACAAAACTCAACTTTCGCGATCCGCGTAAAGCAAGGAGAAGAAATCGGACAAATCTGGGGACCTGTATACGATGGAACTACTACAAACGGATCTCAAAACTTTGTTGACGTTAACGGAGATGGTGTATTAAACATCGATCAAGGGAACGCTCTTAACGAGGATGTTGACTTCGAGGTATTAGGAAAAGGTACTCCTGATTTCGAATTAGGATGGACTAACCAATTAACATTAGGTGAGTATACCATCAACGCTTTCTTCAGAGGAGCATTCGGACACAGTTTAGTAAACTCTTTCCGTGTATTCTATGAGCCAAGAGTTGGATCACAAAAATCATACAACTATGTAAACACTGAGTATGCTACAGATGAAATCACAAACGCTCAGTTCAGTTCTTACTATGTTGAGAAAGCTGATTTCTTCAGATTAGACAACTTGACAATTTCAAGACCTTTGAACTTAAACAGTGATGCTTTCAAATCTGTTACAGTTTCATTAAACGCTCAGAATTTGTTTACTTTAACTAACTATTCAGGAACTGATCCAGAGCCTGCGTTAGTAGATATTGAAGATAATGGTAACCCATTAGCTCCAGGTATGGACAGAAGAAATAGCTACTATACTGCTCGTTCATTCACTTTAGGAGTTAATATCAACTTATAAAAACAATAATGACAATGAAAAATATATATAGATTAATGTTAGGTATGGGACTTGTAGGGTTAACTTACTCTTGTACCGACTTAGAAGAAAATTTAGTAGGAGAGCTAACACAAGAAGTCGTAGTTGACGGTGTGGTAAATCAATCTTACTGTGCAGATCCAGGGCCATCTGACGCCCTTTCTGGAGCCTATGCTGCGATCAGAAATGCTGGTACTGCAAACCACGGTGGATACTTCTCTGTTCAGAACGTTTCTACAGATGAAATGGCTGTAACTCAAAAGGGTGGTGACTGGTATGATGGTGGAATCTGGTTAGATGTACACAGACATACTCAAACTTCATCCAACGGACCTATCACAGGAACTTGGGACCAACAATACAACTCTATTGCAGAGGTGAATGCGGCCCTAAACTCAGTGAGCGGTAACGCTGGTTTAGTAGCTCAAGCAAAAGTTTTAAGAGCATACTTACACTGGAGATTGATGGATATGTATGGACGTATTAAATACGTTACTGAAAGCGGTGCTTCTGCTCAACTTTCTAGAAGTGATGCTTTTTACAGAATTCACGATGATTTATTAGCTGGTTTAGGGATCACTCTAGACGATGTAACAGGTGATTTAGCAGGAGCTTTAGCTTCATCTCCACTTGGTACTGCTGATACAAAATACCGTGTTAATCAATATGCTGCTTTAGCAATCTTAGCGCGCTTATACCTCAATGCTGAAGTATATGCTGGTGTACCTATGTATGCTCAAGCGGAAGCTGCTGCATCTTACATCATCGATAACAGCTCTTACAAATTAGCTGACAATTCAGTTACAAGACCTAATCCATCAAAGCGTCCTGCTGTGGATTCTGATCCTGCTAACTTAACTGGATATGCTACGGTATTTGCTGCGAACAACTGTGATAACCCAGAAATTATCTGGTCAGTAGAGTACAATGAGGTTTCTGCTGGAGGAATGAACTTCCACCAAATGTCTTTACACTACGCTTCACAAGAGACTTACAAATTCCAAGATCAACCTTGGAATGGATATTCTGCTTTAGCTGACTTCTACAACTCATACGAAGATGGTGATGCTCGTAAAAAAGCAAACTTCTTAGTAGGTCCACAGTTAGACTACAACGGAAACGCAATCGTGGATTTAGCATCTGATTCAGAAGATCCAGCAATTAGCTACTCAGTTGAAATCAATGAATTGGAGCCAAATGCTTCAAGAACTGGTGGAGTGCGCTTAGGAAAGTTCGGATTCAAATTATTTGCTCGACCTGACCTTGACAACGATTACCCAATCGTTCGTTACGCAGATGTTCTTTTAATGAGAGCTGAAGCAAAAGCTAGAGCTGCTGGAGACTGGTCATTGGCTGCTCCTGATGTAAATGCTTTAAGAGCTAGAGCTGGATTAGGAAACTTAACCGTTACTGCTGATTCTTTCTTAGCTGAAAGAGGACGTGAAATGTTCATGGAGTCTACTCGTAGAACTGACTTGATCCGTTTCGGAAAATGGGGTGCTTCTTGGTGGGAAAAATCAAACAGTGATGCTTACAGAACTGTAATGCCAATTCCTGCTCAAGCAATTCAAAACTCAAATGGAACTTTAACTCAGAACCCTGGATACTAAGATCTGGTACTTGAATTAAATTCCGAGTCAATAGTAAAGGCCACCTAAATGGTGGCCTTTTTTTTGGAATTGATTTAACAAAAACGCTCGATATTTAACATTCTTATAAGGAGTATTTGTAGTTGGAAAACGGATAAATTAGTACCTTAGTGGCGACTGCCAAACTAAACTAAAACAACCTATTTTGAATAAAATATACCTATATTTTATTGCATTATTATCATTGGGATGTGCTGATCAGTCTCTATTTGAACTAAAAGAGACCGGGAACTTAGCATTCGAAAATACACTAAGTTATACAGAAGCATTTAATCCTTACACCTATAGAAACTTCTTTAACGGAGCGGGCGTTGCTATGGGTGACATCAATAACGATGGACTTACCGATATCTATTTCACAGGTAATATAGCGGACAACAAATTGTTTCTCAATAAAGGGAATTGGGAATTTGAAGATATAACAACCTCAGCTGGAGTACTATGTTCTGGAGTTTGGTCTACGGGGGCTACCTTTGTCGACATTAACCAAGATGGTTTTTTAGATCTCTATGTTTGTAAGTCAGGGTTACCTGAGGGAGCCAATAGACATAACGAATTATTCATCAATCAAGGAAATAACACCTTTAAAGAAGAATCAAGAAAATACGGATTGGATATCGTAGGACTTTCAGTACAAGCCGCATTTTTTGATTATGACAAAGACGGAGATCTCGATTGTTATCTACTGAATAATTCGATACGATCGGTTGGCGCTTATGATTTAATAGAAAATCAGCGAACGATAGCTTCAAAAGATGGAAACCGTCTTTTAGAAAACAGGAACGGTGTTTTTGTTAATGTTTCCCAAGAGGCTGGAATATATTCCTCTGCAATTGGCTTTGGTTTGGGAATCACGCTTTCTGATTTCAACAATGATGGATGGACTGATTTATTCATCTCTAATGATTTTTTTGAAAAGGATTACCTCTATCTGAACAATCAAAATAAAACGTTTACGGAAGTGAGCGATCACTACTTTACAGCCTTGTCTATGGGCTCGATGGGTGCTGATGCAGCAGATTTGGACAATGATTTAAAAACGGATCTCATTGTTACTGAAATGCTTCCAGAAACCTTGGAACGTAAAAAATCCAAACAAATGTATGAGTCTTGGGACAAACATCAGTTGGCAAAAGATAAAGGATACCACAATCAATTTCCAAGAAATGTCCTTCAAAGAAATATTGAAAATCAGGGCTTTGCAGAAATCTCAAGGCAATCGGGGATTGATGCTACTGAGTGGAGTTGGGCTGCATTACTATTCGATATGGACAATGATGGTTTAAGAGACATCTATATTTCTAATGGAATTTTTAAAGATCTTTTAGATCGTGACTATTTAGCCTATATGGCGAATGAAGAAAAAGTGCGTCAAATGATTCAAAACGATCAAGATGTACTCTCCAAACTCATCGATATCATGCCTTCAAAAGCGATTCAAAATGCAGTTTTTAAAAATAAAGGGGGGTTTGAATTCGAAGACATGCGAGAAGCATGGGGTATGAATCAACCCAGTTTTTCAAATGGATCTGCGTATGCAGATCTCGATAATGATGGCGACTTAGATTTAGTAGTCAACAATGTCAACATGCCTTCATTTGTTTATGAAAACAAAAGTGAATCACTCGGAAACAACTACCTAAAACTATCGTTGCGTGCCGGCAAAGAAAATGCTTTTGGAGTCGGGTCTAAAGTCATCATCCATTACAATCAAAAAAGTCAAATCGCTGAATTATATCCCTCTAAAGGATTTGAGAGTTCGGCTCCTAATTACCTGCATTTTGGATTGGGAAAGGCTACTCAAATCGATAGTTTGGAAATCCTTTGGCCTAACCTTAAAAAAACAGTTCAATACCAAGTTACTGTTAATCAAAATCTTAAAATAGATCAAGATGCCACAGATCTTAAAAAATACGACTTAACAACTGCTAAAAGTGACACCAAAGAGGCACCACTTTTTGAATTCCAACACCGAGAAAACAACTTTGTCGATTTCGATCAAGAACGACTCCTTCCTCAAATGTTCTCTAAAGAAGGTCCTTGTATTTCCAGAGCAGACCTCAACGGTGACGGTATCGATGATTATTTTATTGGTGGAGCAAAAGGACAACTTGGAAGTCTCTATATTTCAAACGCCCAGGACTTTGATTTAGTTCAAAAGCCATTTTCAAAATCTAGAGATAGCGAAGACACCAGCAGCCTGTTTTTTGATGCAGATCAAGATGGTGATTTGGACTTATATGTGGGAAGTGGTGGAAAAGATTACCCCCCCTATTCCATCAATTTAGAGGATCGAATTTACATCAATAACGAAGGGGTCTTTGAATTGTCGTCTAACTTAAATTCACGAAAAAGATTTAGTACCTCGGTTGCAAAAACCTTGGACTTTGATCGCGATGGTGATTTGGATCTCATCATTGGAGAGCGCTTTAAAACAGCTACCTACGGAATGGATGGCGATCTTCACTTATTGGAAAACGACGGCACTGGTCACTTCTACGATGTATCAGTGACTTCATTCGAATCTCTGGGCATGATTACCGATATGGAGGTATGGGACCTCAATCAAGATGGCTGGGACGATATAGTGGTTGTTGGTGAATGGATGCCTGTCAGTGTATTTGAAAATCATCAAGGAATGTTCACCAATCAAACCAGCTCCTATGGTCTCGAGAACACTTCTGGTGGATGGGAATCGATCGCACTCATTGATTACGACTTAGACGGTAGTATGGACCTTGTCGCAGGAAACAAAGGATTGAATTCCTTTTATAAAGACCAAATGCGTTTGTATATCAGTGATTTTGATCAAAATGGTACGAAAGAACAGCTTTTCTGTTACCGAATCAATGGGAAGGATTACCCCATACACGATAAGGACGAGCTAATCATGCAACTTCCCTTTCTGAAAAAAGACTACAAATACTATCGAGATTACGCACAAGCCTCAATGCAAGAGTTATTTTCAAAAGAACAGCTTGCAAAAGCCACTCAAAAGTCAATGAATACAGTAGCATCTACTGTTTTTCTTCACAAAGAGAACGGTTTTGAATCAATAGCGCTACCTTCTGAGCTACAGTATTCGAATATAAAAGCAATTCACCCGCTCAAATCTACGGCCTCTATTGTATTTGGAGGAAACAATTACAGTGTGAAGCCTCAATTTGGAGCTCAAGATGCCTCCAAAGGGTGGCTCTTGAATTTAAATAATAAAAAGCTTTCAAGTTTAAATATTCCTGGTGAAATCAGAAATTTTGAAACGACAAATTATCAAAACAAAACCTACTTAATAACCATCATTAACAATGATTCGATTCACTTTAAAAAACTGGACTAATCTCCTTTATATCATAGGCATAACTATTGTATTTTCATCTTGCCAACGCAGTGAATACGACCGAACTGTCAAGTCAGAAATGGCGAAAAACTTAGAACTCAATGAACTAAAATTTGGATTGGAGTTTAAAGATACCAAAGACGAGTTTTTTGCTAAGTGTAAAGCCTTAAATCAACAAAAACTTGTTACACACGGTGGGAACAATCAAAATGTACAGCACATCCTGAATGACACGGCCAAGGCTCCTATTCGCTACTTATTTTATGGAACTTTTGATGACAAGCGCGTCATGAACGGCTTAAAAATGACTTTTTCATATTTGGGTTGGGCGCCATGGAATGAACATTTGTACAACAAAGAATTGCTGCAGGTCGTTATGGATACCTTACAAATTTGGTATCCAGGTAACGAATTCAAAGTTCTTGAAAATGAAAAACTTGATTACCCTATCTACTACAAAGTTGATGGAAACCGCCAGATTTTATTGCACCTCGAAGGCACTCGTGATGTCATCGGTTTAATTCAAGACCTCAATCAAAAACAATACTAATGATGAAATTATTTAGATCGATCCCCTTAATAGCAGTAGCTCTATTGCTATTGAATGCCTGTGAATCTTCTAGTGATACGTTATTCAGTTTGAAAAACAATGACTCAATTGGGGTTGATTTTTCAAATGATTTAGGTTTTTCTAATGAATTTAATGTGTACACTTACCGCAACTTTTACAACGGTGGTGGTGTCGCAATTGGCGATATTAATAACGACGGATTATCGGATCTCTATATGACTGCCAATCAGAAAAAAAATGAGCTATATCTCAATAAAGGTAATTGGAAGTTTGAAAAAATAACAGCTTCTGCGGGAGTTGGAGGAACAAAAGCGTGGTCTACTGGAGTGACGATGGTCGATATCAATGCCGATGGTTTTTTAGATATCTATGTATGTAATTCAGGAGATGTTAAAGGAGACAATAAGCAAAACGAATTATTTATCAACAATGGCGATTTAACCTTTAGCGAACAAGCAGAGGCATACGGATTAGCGGATAAAGGCTATTCTACGCACGCCTCATTCTTTGACTATGACAAAGACGGAGATTTGGACGTTTACTTACTCAACAATTCTTATCAATCCATTGGAAGTTTTGATCTCAGAAGAAATGAACGACCTGTTCGTGATGAACTCGGTGGCGATAAACTCCTTAGAAATGACGGAGGTTATTTTACAGACGTTAGTGAACAGGCTGGGATATATGGATCTGTAATCGGATTTGGTTTAGGGGTAACCGTTGGAGACATCAACAATGATGGCTGGGAAGATCTTTATATTTCAAACGACTTCTTTGAGCGCGATTATCTTTATGTCAACAATCAAGATGGGACCTTTAAAGAAACACTTACATCATCGATCAATTCCATCAGTGGCGCTTCTATGGGTGCAGATATGGCTGACATTAACAATGATCAACAACCCGATATTTTTATCACTGAAATGCTCCCTTCGGAATACGAACGACTCAAATCCGTAACCACTTTTGAAGATTGGGACAAATACTCCTATAACGTCAACAATGGTTATTACCACCAATTCACTAGAAACATGCTCCAACTTAACAACGGTGATGAAACCTTTAGTGAGGTAGGGAGATTGGCTGGTGTTGAAGCCTCCGATTGGTCGTGGGGTGCTTTATTTTTTGACATGGACAACGACGGTCTTAAAGACCTGTATATTGCTAATGGGATTTATCGAGATTTGACCGATCAAGATTACTTACAGTATGTTTCCAGCGAAGAAGTGATCACTTCTATTGTCAGTGAACAAGAAGTCGATTATAAAAAATTAGTGGAAATCATTCCTTCAAATCCTGTAAAAAATCACGCCTATCTCAACAAAGGTGATTTGAAATTTGAATACTCCGAAAAAACAGGTTTGACAACTCCTAGTTTTTCTAATGGATCTGCCTATGGTGATTTAGATAATGATGGCGATTTAGACTTGGTAGTTAACAATGTCAACATGCCTGCCTTTATCTATGAAAACCACGCCGATTCTAAAACGCAAAACAATTACATCAATTTCAAATTAAAAGGCACTGAACAAAACCGCTTTGGAATAGGAGCACGAATCATCGTAAATGACGGAACAACCACTTATACAATTGACCAACAACCAATTAGAGGGTTTCAGTCGAGTATGGATTTAAGACCTCATATCGGCTTAGCATCTACAGGACCTGTAACTGTCAAAGTTTTATGGCCGGATGGCCGTATCAGTCTTTTGGATAATGTTCCTCTAAATCAAACCTTAGAAGTGGATATTGCTACTGCTCAAAAGACAGCAACCAACAACGATCTTTTGAGCGTGAACCTCTTTCAAAAAGAAGCGTCCACGATCGATTATGTACACAAGGAAAATCGCTACATCGATTTTAATAAAAACCGTTTATTACACCATATGATGAGTACTCCTGGTCCAATTTTAGCTAATGGAGACTTTAATGGAGATGGTTATGAAGATATCTATATTCCTGGCGTTAAAGACCGTAAAAGCGAATTGGTATTCGGCACAAAGGATGGTTTTGAAACCCATACAAACTTCGCTTTAGAAAACGATGTTGAAAAAGAAACAATTAAAGCCCTTGCTATAGATGTTGACAACGACGGAGACTTGGATCTATATCAAGGAAATGGGGGTGTTGAATTTTCAAGATTCTCTCAAACCCTGGCCGATCAACTGTTTATCAACGATGGAACTGGAAACTTTGACTTGAGCCCTTATGAGTTACCTACCGCTACAAACTTTTTCAACACAGGAGCAGTCGTATCCGCTGACATCGACAACGATGGAGATCTCGACTTATTCGTGGGAGAACGTACCGTTAACGATGCCTATGGAACTCCTGGTTCAGGACATCTTTTAGTCAATAATGGTCAAGGACAATTTAGTGACAAAACCGAACAAATTGCTGCTGACTTAATTGATCTAGGAATGATCACAGATGCCCTTTTTAGTGACGTTGATAACGATGGTGACCCCGATTTAATAATCACAGGAGAATTTATGGGCATTGAGTTATTTGTCAATAATAATGGAGTCTATCAACGTGAAAAGTCCAATCCGCTATCCAATTTAAAAGGATGGTGGTACACCCTTGAGGCCACAGACATCAATGGGGACGGACTTATGGATTTTGTTGCGGGTAATCACGGACTAAATTCTAGATTTAAAGCCTCTAAATCCAATCCGATTCGACTTTATGTAAAGGATTTTGATAACAATGGTGCTTTAGATCCGATCATGAGTTTCAAAGCTCAAGATGGGAAGTTCTACCCCTACAATCTTCGTCATAACTTAATTGATCAAATTAAAGGACTCAAAAAGAAGTTTCCGAATTACGAAACTTTTAAAAATGCCAATATGAGGACCATGTTTGACAAAGTAACTCTAGAAGAAAGTTTACAACTAGATGCCACTTACTTTGAATCAGCGCTTTTTATCAATCAAGGTAATTTGAGTTTTTCAGTAACCCCTCTACCAAAAGAGGTGCAATTTGCTCCAATTTTTGCAATTGAATCAGGAGATTTTGATCAGGATGGAGATCAAGATTTACTTCTGGGAGGAAACTTGTACAAGGTAAAACCTGAGGTGGGGCGTTACGATGCAACTTATGGCATTTATTTAGAAAATGACGGCAAAGGAACCGTTCGAAATCGAACAAAAGAAAGTGGCTTTCATCAAAATGGTGAGATTCGCTCTATCAAATCAGTCAATAACAAAATAATAGTGAGTCGTAATTCAGACTCGCTCGTCATCTACCAATACTAATATGAAACACTATAGCCTTCTTAGTCTAGTAGCTTTACTGATCTTAAGCTGTGAAACCAAAACCACAGAACAAACCCCCATTCATTTTAATTCTTTGGATCCAAAAGCAACCGGTGTTGACTTTGTAAACACATTGACGCCTACAGGTGATATGAACATCATTGAATACCTCTATTACTTCAATGGTGGTGGGGTTGGAATTATCGATATCGACAACGATGGATTCGATGATCTATTCTTTACAGGAAATCAAACTCCCGACAAGCTGTATCGCAACTTAGGAAATATGAAATTTGAGGACATCAGTACCGCTGCTGGAATTGGAACTGAAGACAGTTGGTCTACTGGGGTGACCGTTGCTGACATCAATAATGATGGATATCAAGATCTCTATATTTCAAAAGTAAGTAATTACAAATCCCTTGAAGAGGCGCATCATATGCTTTACATCAACAATGGAGATCGCACCTTTAGTGAGCGCTCTTCCGAAGTTGGTTTAGACATTTCTCGTTTTGGAACCCAGGCGAGTTTTTTTGATTACGACAATGATGGCGATTTAGATGTATACCTTCTCAATCACTCGATACACACCCCTCGAAACTACGGCAGATCCGATCAGCGATCACAGACAGATGATCTAGCAGGTGATTTATTATTAGAGAATAAATTAAATGAAGGGAGCCTCCATTTTGTTGATGTAACCCAAGCTGCTGGTATTTATTCGAGTTCACTTGGATATGGTTTGGGTCTCAGCACTACCGATCTCAACATGGATGGTCATATTGACATCTATGTTGGAAATGACTTTCATGAAAATGATTACATCTACCTCAATCAAGGAGATAAAACTTTTAAAGAGGTGAGTAATTCTGCACTCAGTCACAGCTCCAGATTTACAATGGGATTGGATGCTGCTGACATCAATAACGATGGACTAACGGATGTTTTTAGTTTGGATATGATGCCATACGATCCCGATATTTTCTTAAAATCAGGAGGAGAAGACTCAGATAAAGTTTCTCAAATCAAAGAATCCTTCGGTTATCACCCACAATTCGCTCGTAATCACGTCCAAATCAATAATGGGAATGAAACCTTTAAAGAGGTGGCAATGGTGTCCAATCTTCACGCTACAGATTGGAGCTGGTCGGTATTAATTCAAGATTACGACAATGATGGAATGTCCGATATTTTTATTTCAAATGGAATCTACAAACGTCCCAACGATCTTGATTTTATAAATTACGAATCTGATGTGGATCTATCGAAATTCAACGAAGAGGATCAGGATGAATTAGAACTAGAATTTATCAAAGTAATGCCTAGTATCAAAATTCCAAATGTCGTATTTAAAAACAACGGGGACTATCAATTCGATCGCTTTACGACAGAAGCTGGACTGAGTGACTCCTATTCGAACGGTGCTGCCTACAGCGACTTAGACAACGACGGCGATTTAGATATCGTAGTAAATAACATCAATGAACCCGCAACGATTCTCGAGAACAACAGTGTAAAAAACAATTTCTTAAGCCTGCAATTTGATTCAAAATTAAATCCTTTCGGAGCAAAGGTTTACGCATATAAAAACGGATCACAATGGTACCGAGAATTAACAGCAACAAGAGGCTTTGAATCGGCTTCCACACAAAAAATTCACTTTGGATTAGGTTCCATTCAAGAGTTGGATTCCTTGAAGGTGATTTGGCTCGATCAAAAAACCACAGTGCTTTCAAATGTTAAAGCAAATCAACAACTATTAATCGATCGCAAATCAACCTCGACCTCAAATTTGACAAAGAGTTCCAATGAATTGTTTACAGTTGCTCCATTTGATTTTGTTCACAGAGAAAATGATTTCAATGACTACGATAAAGAACCCTTGATGCCAGAGCGCTTATCAATTGAAGGTCCAGCCTTAGAACGCGCTGACTTCAATGGAGATGGATTGGACGATTTATTCATCGGTGGGGGTAAATACCAAGCTTCAGAACTTTTTCTTCAGCAAAAAGATGGAACCTACCTACCTAAAAAATTAAAAGTATTTGAACTCGATGCCATTCATGAAGATGAGGATGCCGAAGCATTCGATTTTGATAAAGATGGTGATTTAGACCTCTATGTAGTCTCTGGAGGAAATGAATATGTTGAAGGCGTTCTCCACACTACGGATCGTATGTATATCAATAACGGAAAAGCTGACTTTATCAAATATCCGGCTGCACTCCCCTCCTACAACGGAGGATCTATCTCAGCTGGAGATTACGATGGTGATGGTTATGAAGATCTCTTTTTAGGAACTCGTTCGATGCCTGGCGGATATGGATTGTCTCCTAATAGTTATATTCTTAAAAACACTCAAAAGGCTAATTTTGAAATGGCTGCTCATGCTAGACTTGGAATGATTACGGATAGCGAGTGGGCCGACCTAAACAATGATGGCTTGCTTGATTTGGTTTTTGTTGGTGATTGGATGCCTGTAACCATACTCATCAATATTGGAGATGGAAAATTCGACAATCAAACAGAGGAATTTGGATTAAATGAAACCCAGGGTATGTGGAACTGTGTAAAGGTTGCAGACGTCGATCAAAATGGAACCATGGATATCATCGCTGGGAATGCTGGTTTGAATTTAAAATGGAAGGCCTCGAAAGAACACCCCATCCAACTCTACTTAGATGATTACGATGAAAACACCTTTTTAGACCCGATCATTTTTTACAATTTCTTTGGAGAAAACGTCCCTTTTGCTTCAAAAGACAAACTCATTTCTCAGATTCCAGCCCTTAAAAAATACTTTGTTAGATACAGCGATTTTGCTAAGGCTAAAGATATTCACACCCTTACTGGAAAAGACAGTATCATGCAAACCAAAAGCATTAAAGAATTGCGTTCAATGGTCTTCTTAAATGAAAACAACACTAAATACAATGCTGTTCCATTACCTATAGAAGCGCAGCTTTCTACAATAGAAGATGTTTATTTTGACAATGGAGATCTCTACTATGTGGGTAACTACAGTGGATATGTAACTGAATTAGGACCTTCAAAATCTAATGCAGGAGGAGTCCTTAGCCATTTTAAAAATGGTAACTTTACCCAGAACAGATCACTTGGACTACCTGCTCATTTAGAAGGTAGAAAGATTGATAAAATTTCAGATAAAACTTTTATAATTTTGACCAATAACGATAGTGCTTATACTATCACCAAAAAGAATTAAGATGAAAATCAAAGCATTTTTCTCCATCCTTACCTTAACAGCCCTAGTGTTATTTAGTAGCTGTGAAGAAAAAACTGAATATAAAGATCACTTGAGTGATGCTGCTCTTTTTAGAGAAGTCGAGCAAAAACTCTCAGATGTAATTGTATACGATATCTTTTCACCTCCGATTGCATCAAGAGTTCACGTATATCCATCGATTGCTGCCTATGCCATCATGCAACAGGCGCATCCGGATAAATATCAATCACTACAGGGACAATTAACCGATTACACGGATGTACCCGCCTTAGAGGATCGCAAAGTCATTCCTAACCTAGCTGCTGTTCACGCATTTTTAACAGTAGGTAAGGCACTTATTTTCTCAGAAGAAAAGATAGAAGATTATCAAAAACAACTCTACGACCAACTTCAAGACGAAGGCTTGTCAAGTTTGGAATTTAAAGCTTCTATCAAATACGGTGAAGCAGTAGCTGAACACATTTTAAATTGGGCTGATGGTGATTTTTACAAACAGACGAGAACCTTCCCTAAATATACGATCCAAGAAGAAGATCGCTATTGGAAGCCTACTCCTCCAGACTATATGGAAGGAATTGAACCTCACTGGAACAAGATTCGTCCAATGGTATTGAAATCAGCAGATCAGTTTCCTCCTGTAGATCCTTATCCTGTAACTATGGATAAAGACTCCCCATTCTACAAAGAATTGATCGAGGTTTATGAAACTGGAAATATGATCGCTGAAAATAAAGATAGTGAAGAAGCACAAATTGCCAGCTTTTGGGATTGTAACCCTTATGTATCTCATCACAAAGGACACGCGATGTTTGCAACCAAGAAAATTACCCCTGGAGGGCATTGGATTGGAATTGTGAAAATTGCTTCTGAATTAAAAAACGATTCATTTGATCATACAGTTAATGCCTATATGATGACATCAATAGCATTATTCGATGGATTTATCTCTTGTTGGGACACCAAGTGGAATACTTTGGTAGTTCGTCCTGAAACATTGATTAACCAGTATATTGATGAAGAATGGCTACCACACTTACAAACACCACCATTCCCAGAATATACCTCAGGTCACTCGGTAATCTCCAGAGCTGCAGCAATCGCCCTTACAGCTGTTTATGGTGACAACTTTGAGTTTTTGGATACTACTGAACGTGTCTATGGATTAGGTGATCGTTCTTTTAAATCGTTCATTGATGCCTCAAACGAAGCTGCGATGTCCAGACTTTACGGTGGTATTCACTACCGCAGAGCCTGTGAGGAGGGAGTCAAACAGGGTGAAGCAGTAGGAACATATATAGTTAAAAACCTGATCACCTTAAAATAGAATTAATTCACTATTTTTAGTGACCAACAACCAAATTACTTTAACATGATTGGAATCTTATCTTTTATTGGATTTACCCTCTTAGTAGCGGTTATTTCCTATTTAGCAACCAGAAACACCAATGAACAATCATCTGATGGCTATTTTCTAGGGGGACGCTCCCTTACAGCAGGTGTCATAGCTGGTTCACTTTTACTAACCAACCTCTCCACCGAACAAATCGTGGGACTCAACGGATCCGCTTATGATAGTGGTTTGTCCGTTATGGCATGGGAAACCTTAGCAGCTATTACAATGGTTGTCACGGCAATTTTCCTCTTACCACGCTACCTAAAAGGGGGGCTCACAACCGTTCCGCAGTTTCTTGCAAGTCGATTTGACATTCAAACAAAATCAATTACCTCTGCCCTATTTTTAACGGGTTATGTCGTTGTATTACTTCCTGTGATCTTATACTCTGGTTCCGTAGCGATCAGCGGAATGTTTAACATCCCAGAACTCTTAGGTGTTTCTCACACGACTTCCATTTGGATCTGTGTTTGGGGAATTGGTATCATTGGATCGATTTATGCAGTTTTTGGAGGATTAAAAGCAGTAGCTGTATCGGATTCGATCAATGCGATTGGATTACTTATTGGAGGATTATTAATTCCTGTATTTGGATTACTTCTCATTGGTGATGGCAGTATCACGCAAGGATTGAACGAACTTATCTCATCCAATCCTGATAAGTTTAAATCGATGGGGAGTGAATCGGATCCCGTTCCGTTTCATACACTTTTTACAGGAATGATGCTCATTCAATTGTTCTATTGGGGAACCAATCAACAGATCATTCAAAGAGCTTTGGCGGCTAAAAACTTAGTGGAAGGCCAAAAGGGATTACTCCTTGCAGCATTTATCAAAATTTTAGGTCCTATTATCGTTGTACTTCCTGGTTTGATCGCCTACCATGTATTTAATGGAGGATTGGAAGTTGCTGATCAAGCGTATCCAAAATTAGTAGCTGAAGTTCTCCCTAAAGGACTGATTGGTTTTTTTGCTGCGGTACTATTTGGAGCTATTTTAAGTTCCTTTAATTCCGTATTAAATTCTTCTGTGACACTCTTTGGGATTGACATCTACAAACAACACATCAACAAAGAAGCAGATGAAAAAACCATTGTAAAAAACGGAAAGACCTTTGGAGTTGTTCTAGCTATTGCTTCGATGTTTATTGCTCCACTGATTGCCAATGCTGGAAATTTATTTGATTATTTACAAGAAGTCAACGGCATTTATTCCATTCCAATTCTAACGATTATATTAGTCGGATATACCACAAAACGAGTACCTGCACTTGCAGCTAAAGTCGGATTAATATCTGGTTCCGTGTTATACATTATCAGTCAATTTATTCTTCAACCGAGATTTGAGAACTACCCACACTACATTGATGTGATGGCCATCTTATTTATTCTCAATGTCTTCATCATGCTCGTCATTGGAAAAATTTGGCCACGAGCTACTGATTATGTTCAAGAATACACCAAACAAGTCGACATCACGCCTTATTCAAAAGTAAAGCAAGTAGGGTTGGCGATTTGCGTCATTGTGATACTGATCTATTGGTATTTTGCATAAAATACTTTAACAAGACCTTAAAACAATTGGGCTGTAAGATTTTATATCTTTACAGCCCTTTTTAGTTGAAATGAGAAGACTTATTTACATACTAATAGCTCTAATAAGCTGTAGCATATACGCCCAAGAAGACTCTGGGAAACCCATCCCTATTGAAAGTGGAAAAGGGAACAGCAGTGGAATGCCAAAGATTAGTCCTCTCAAACAAAATAAAAAGAATCCTCTGGAATACAACAAAGAGTTTAAGATTGAACTAGAGCCTCAAAAGCGTAAAATCAATATGCTTCCCAATAATAATTTAGTTCAAGCTGGCGCGTACTTTGATTTCGACCCAAAGGTTGGTCCTCGTGAAAATGAAGTAGAAAAAGAAATCTTTGGAGATATGTTTTTAGGCAATGTCAAAGTCTATGACAAATTTGTAGGAGTGGTCTGTAGAGATCACCAAATTGTTGACGGAGATCGCGTTAAAATACTCCACAATGGAGAAGTCGTTCACGAAAATTTCTATCTGTCTGGTGCCTATAAAGGAGTGAATATCGATTTAGTCAAAGGTTATAATACGATCGAATTCGTAGCTCTCAACCAAGGAAGTTCTGGACCCAACACAGCAGAGCTCGGAATCTACGATGCGAAGGGAAACCTTCTCAAAGAAGGAGTGTGGAATCTCTCCACCGGATCCAAAGGAACTTTAGTTGTAATCAGAGAATAGTCAAACTATTCTCCTGGATGATACTTCTGTTGTTGATCCTTTAAAACATCTTCTCTATAAAAAAGTACCTCTTTAAAAGTTCCTGTTCTATACAACTGCTCTTGATCTGAAAAGTGCTTGGAATTTGGATCACCACTTTGACCACCTGCGAGTAAACTCTTTGCTTTTAGTCGCTTTCCAAACTCAACCACGGCAACAAAAGAGTTTCCTCTAGTACCGTAGATCTTTTTAGTATTGTTCGTATAACGAGCACCATAGGCAGCAAGTGCACCCCATCTTCCAGAGGCCCATCCAATTGGAATACTCGGTAAGGAATCATTAAATGCCTGACGAGTAGCTCCATCGATACGCTGGTAGCGATTTATGGCTCCCCAAGGTGTTTTCCAAGTTCCAAAATCAGATTCCAAAACTCCTATTGCTTTTGTAAAGAGTTCCACTTTCAAATTGTCATCAGCAGCTGATCCCATATACTGTAAAAATTCCATAAAACTCATTCCTGAAGGACGTTTAACCTCTTCCATAATTTGAATTGCGTAATAACGAGCGAGGCTCATAGCAATACTCTCTTCCGAAGTTCTAAAATCCCATTGTTTTAATACTCGAGCAGCCTCAATAATGTTTGGGTCGTTGCTTTTAGTTTCAACAGCAGTAACTAAACCAGGTATTAAATCAGCAAAGGCAGGTAAATAGGTGTCGTAAGCTAAATCGATGAAGCCATCTAAATCAATCTTATCCATTTTTGACAATAATTCTATGGCGTGTACTCCCCTGTGGTTTTCATCAGCTGTAGCCATATAATAAGGGTAATCTTCTTTCTTTGGACTGTACTCTTGAGCCGCTGTAAAAGGAGTTGAATTACAGTTTTGCAGCCAACCATTTGCAGGATTGAGCAGCATAATGGTTTCATCCACCTGGTGGGCTCCTTGCCAATCAGTCTGTGAAGTAGATCCATCTACTGCTTTTGAAAAGTCAAAAGCGACATTTCGCTTTGGAATAAAATTTCCATGAAAATAAGCGATGTTTCCATCACTGTCAGCGTAGACCGTATTATTAGAAGAGTTTGTTCTCATCTCCATCATTTCTCTAAAGCCTTTATAGCCCTCTTGCTTGGTTCGAATAAAAGATTGTTGGAGTGCATTGACAGGATCCCACAGCATGGCCGTTGCAGTCCACTTTCCATCTTCTATTCCTGTAATCGGACCGTGATGGGTTCTGTAGATGGGATAGGTTTTTGATTTTAAACCGCCTTCAGTGTCTTTATAAGCTAGGGAGATTTCATCCATTTGAACTGCTCTTAACTCATCGTCGTATTGATAGAACAATGAATCTGCTTTTTTAACAATGGTTTCTTTATAAAGATCCATCACATCGGTATAGGTAGAAGTATGCATCCACCCCGTATGCTCATTAAAGCCTTGGTAGACAAAAAATTGTCCCCAAGTCACGGCTCCATAGGCATTGAGCCCCTGTTTACTAACCACATGAACTTCAGGTCTAAAAAAGAATGAGGTATGAGGATTGATCAGTAGCATGGCATTTCCAGATTTGGTGTGTGATCCAGCGATTGCGATACCATTTGAACCAGCCGGCTCTTCAAATTCCTTTTCTTTTTGAATTAGTGCAACCTCCTCTGTTGACAAAGGCATTCCCTTTTCGTAAAACGATTTTATTTTCTGAATCGATACGCGTTCGATATCTCCTCCAATGGATCCTTCTGAGAAATACATCGGCATCCATGGCTCAAAACGAGTCAGTAATTTAGGAGTGACTTCAGGATGTGTATAGAGGTAATAATTGATTCCATCAGCAAAGGCATCACAGAGCTCTTGGAGCCATTTTGGAGCCGATTGATAAGCCTTAATGGCTTCTTCTTCGGTCATAAAGAGTTTTGCTCTAAGATCCGAGTAAATTGCTTCCGCTCCCTGAACCTCTGCCAATCGACCAGTAGCCCAGATATAATTCTCTTCTACTCTATTAAAATCGTCTTCGCATTGTGCGTAAAGAAGACCGAAGACCGCATCGGCATCTGTTTCCCCATAGATGTGTGGAACTCCATAAGAATCGCGAATAATTTCAATATTTTTGGATTGTGCTTCCCACTGCTGAACTTCAGTCAGTTCAGAGGTTTGACAAGAAAGGAGAACAAGAGAGAATAATACAGAAAATAAGTACTTCATGAGGGTTAAATTTTCTCTAAGATAAGAAATTCAACCAAAGAATTTGAAGTTATACTGCAGTCACACTTTCGATCTGAGGAACGTATTTTTTAATCGTCATTTCAACCCCAGATTTCAAAGTCATCTGATTGATGGAACAACTATCACAAGCCCCTTTAAAAGAAACCTTTACATGAACACCGTCCACAATATCAACTAGGTCGATATCTCCACCATCAGATTGCAAGAAAGGTCTGATTTCTTCTAGCGCCTTTTCAACGTTTATTTTTACTTCTTCTGGACTCATTCTTTATTTAGTTGAACAACCAGCCATGGTTGTAATCTTTATAGCCTCTGTAGCTGGCAATTCTTCGTTTCTCTTTACTAACTCAGATACCATATTTTTGGTCAACTGATCAAAAGCCTTATTCAATACTTCATTTTCTTGTAGTGCCGCAGGTCTTCCGACATCTCCAGCTTCACGAATTGATTGAACAAGCGGTAACTCACCTAAGAAGGGCACCTCTAAATTCTCACTTAAATTCTTAGCTCCCTCTTTCCCAAATATATAATATTTATTATTGGGAAGTTCTTCAGGTGTAAAATAGGCCATATTCTCTATGATTCCGAGTACTGGAACTTGAATCGATTCTTGTCTAAACATTGCAATTCCTTTACGAGCATCTGCAAGAGCTACCTCTTGTGGGGTACTCACAACAACTGCTCCTGTGATTGGAAGTGCCTGCATAATACTCAAATGAATATCACCTGTTCCTGGAGGTAAATCGATTAATAAAAAGTCTAATTCTCCCCAATGGGCGTCAAAAATCAATTGATTGAGTGCCTTGGATGCCATAGCTCCTCTCCAGATGACTGCCTGATTTGGCTCTGTAAAAAATCCAAGCGATAACATTTTAATTCCATAAGCCTCCACTGGAACCATTTTGGACTTTCCATCCACCGTTACTGCTAATGGTTTATGTCCAACCACATCAAACATAGTAGGCATGGATGGCCCGTATAAATCCGCATCTAAAACCCCTACTTTAAATCCTTTTTGTTGAAGGCTTACCGCAAGATTTGCGGTAACAGTAGATTTACCAACTCCACCCTTACCAGAGGCTACAGCGATGATGTTTTGAATCCCTTCAATTGGTTGACCCTTAATGAGGTTTGGTTTAGGAGCTGAAGCTTTTTCACTCACCTTTACATTTACCTGCACCTTTGCTTTTTGATATACCTCGTCGTGAATAATCTTCATGATTTCAACTTCGGTCTTTTTCTTCGCCTGTAGACTAGGGTTGTCAATTTCAACATCGACAACAACCTCGTCTCCAAAAATCACTACATTTTTTACCGATCCACTTTCGATCAAATTTGTTCCTGCACCAGGAGCAGAAATCAGTTCGAGAGCCTTGAGTATATCCTTTTTATTAAGAGTCATTTTAATGAGATTAAATTTAAATAAATCAGAGTGTAAAGATACTGCAACGAGTTGAATTTAGGAAGCTATAACTCCAAATTCGGATCCCAAAATACGACTTTAAAATCCTGTACCTGAGAATCGACAACTTCGACTCCTTCACTCTCTAAAAGTTGTTGCATTAGATTCGTTCCTTCGAAGTGATGTTTACCGCTTAGGAGTCCATTTCTGTTGACTACACGATGTGCTGGAACATCCTCTAGTCCATGAGAAGCATTCATAGCCCAACCAACCATTCGAGCTGAAGATTTAGCTCCTAAATACTGTGCAATGGCTCCATAAGAAGTCACCCTTCCATAGGGTATTTTTTTACAGACCTCATATACTCTTTGAAAAAAACCAGTTGCATCCTGTTTCATCTAACGATAGTATAATCGAATCACCGTGATCATTACCAAAATGACCATTAATGCAGATAGCATATAATTGAGACGCTTGCTAAAACGATGCTTTTCAATCTTGACATTCTTAAAATAAAGAACGTAAAAGAGTAAAACAGCAGCTGTACCAAGGGAAGCTCCCAAAACAAAAACAGTAGTATCAACCGGATTAAACTCTATCCAACCCGAAGAGCGCCACATGGCATTGATCCCTGAATAATAAGGAATCGCTAACATATTTAAACTTGCAAGAATCAACCCCTTTAAAAAATCATTTCGTTTTTTATCAGAGGCAATTTTGGTGCGTTCATCCTTGACTTTTTTTGCACTAGCGTAAAAATAAACACTGAGAATGGCAAAGACTCCGATTGCAATCTTCATCAATAGATCAATCACTTCAGGATGATTGTATAGGTATTTGGATACCTGAACCCCTATGAATGCTTGAATAAGAATGATGATACAAACCCCTAGTGTAAACAAATACGCATTCTTCTTTCCCTTATTCACTCTGATCTTTAAAGCTGTTAAATTAAGCATACCAGGAGGCATGGTTCCTAAAAAGGCCGCTGAAAAAGTGATAAAAAATAAGGTGCTGTAATACTCCATCCTAAGGTTTAAATCGCATATAGGTGATTGGTTTTCCTTGTTCAAGATACTGCTTTTCGTAGAAAGTTTGAATAGTTAACACTTCAGAGGGTGCTCCTTCGTTTTTATAGACATTGTGATTGGCGTATTGCACCTCCAGTCCAAGGCCGTGACAGAGTCCTAAGGTATAGCCGTGCATGAATTCGGAATCGGTCTTTAAATGCACTACTCCAGTGTCATTTAGGATATTTCGATAACGGTCCAAAAACACCTGATTGGTCATACGGTGTTTGGTTCTCTTGTATTTGATTTGAGGGTCTGGAAAGGTGATCCAAATTTCAGATACTTCTTTTGCATCAAAGAGATGATCGACGAGTTCTATTTGAGTTCGAACAAAACACACATTGCTAAGTCCTTCATCAATAGCAGTCTTGGCACCTCTCCAAAAGCGTGCCCCCTTGATATCAATTCCAATATAATTGACATTGGGATTTAAACGAGCGAGTCCTATGGTGTATTCTCCTTTTCCACATCCTAATTCTAGAACGATGGGGTTGTCATTGCCAAATTTAGCTTTCCAATTTCCTTTGAGATCAAGACCATTGGTCACTACTTCTTCCCTAGTAGGCTGAATGACATTGGAAAAAGTTTCGTTTTCTTTAAATCGCTTTAGCTTATTCTTGCTCCCCATTTGGATGTAGATCTTTAGATTTTTGCAAAGTAAAGGAAAATTCAGAACCTATTTCCTTTGTACTCTCAACAAATATCTTTTGATCGTGAGCTTCGATGATGTGTTTTACAATAGATAAGCCCAATCCTGAACCACCTTGCTTGCGATTTCCACTTTTATCGACCCTATAAAATCGCTCAAAAAGTCTCGGTAAATCTTCTTTTGGTATTCCCTCACCATTATCGGTAACTCTTAATAAGATTTTTTTCTTACTAATGCTTTGAATACTGATCTCTACAGTTCCATCTTGCTTGCCGTATTTAATAGCATTGTCCACCAAATTAGTAACGACTTGTCTAATTTTTTCTTGATCTCCAAACACATTAACACCAGCAGAATAATTCGTGTCAAAGGTCAAGGTTATTTTCTTTTTGGCAGCTCTCATTTCCATCATTTCAAAGACAGCTTCCACTACCTGAACGATATCAAAATTGATAGGTTCCAATTGCAATTCACCCATTTCAAGTTTGGTAATCAAATCGAGATCTTTGATAATATAAGTAAGACGGTCAGCAGCTTTTGAAGCTCTTTCAAGGTATTTTACACGAAGTTTTTCATTATCAGCTGCACCTTCAAGTAAGGTGTCTATATAGCCCTGAATGGTAAAAAGTGGTGTTTTTAATTCATGGGATACATTCCCAATAAACTCCCTTCTAAAATCATCTCTTCCCTTGAGACTTTCCAATTCAATCTTCTTGTTGATGGCATAAGTCTCAATTTCTTCTGTTAAGGATTTTACATTTGTAGTGATAATATCTCTTTTGACAGGGCTCGATTCTAAAAGTTTTAGCGTATCTCTTAAGTGCTTTATACTCCTGTAGATGACTCGTTCAATTCTAAATTGAATGACTCCAAATGAAACAACAAATGAAATCGAAAAATAAAGCAGTGAAAATCCAATGTCAAAATTTCCTTGGCCAACCAAAAAAAGGGTCGTTATAACAGTTAAAAGGCCAGAAATTGCCAATGAGGTTAGCAGGGCAAATTTGTAGGATTTTTTTTCTTTAGGTTCCATTATTTCTCAACAAACTTATACCCTACTCCTTTGACGGTTTTAAAACGCTTGTCTCCTATTTTTTCACGAAGTTTTCGAATGTGAACGTCTATGGTACGACCTCCAACAACAACATCATTTCCCCAAACGTGATCAAGTATCGCTTCTCTAGTAAATACTTTATTGGGTTTTGAAGCCAATAAGGCTAATAATTCAAATTCTTTTCTAGGAAGATTAATCACCTTTCCTTTTAATTTGATTTCATATTGTTCTCTATCGATTTCTAAATTGGATAATTGAATGCTTTCGATAGAAGATTCTTCTTTCTGTTCCGAAGTATTAAATCTTCTTAAAAGTGATTTCACCTTACTGACAAGAATCTTTGGTTTGATGGGCTTAGTTATGTAATCATCCGCACCCGCCTCAAATCCAGCCATTTGCGAATAATCTTCTCCTCTTGCGGTAAAAAAAGCTATAATAGTTTGATCCAGTTGAGGTAGTGATCTTAACTTTTCACAAGTCTCGATACCATCCATCCCTGGCATCATTACATCCAAAATGATTAATTGAGGTTGCTGTTCTTTCGCCAATGCTATTCCTTCAATTCCATTACTAGCTGTATAGACCTCATATCCAGCAGATTCTAAATTGTAAGAAACAATTTCAAGAATATCAGATTCATCATCTACAATTAATACCTTCATTAATTTAAAATTATTATTAAGATAATGCTTCAAATTTAGTGATTAATAAGCATATAGGACTTTTTATACAGAATCATAAACTTAAATTAACTTTAAGATAACATCAAAAAAAAAGCTCCTTCAGACTTGAGGAGCTTTGAAACACTTAGTTAATTCTAATTTCATCTATTGACAATCGCTTCTTTTTGATCCCAAAGAATGTGATTTACAATTTTATTATCAATATAATCTACCTCATTGAGTTTTCCATTTTCCCAAATAAACCATTTTCCTGTTTTCTTCCCATTAGCGTAATAACCCTGAGCAATTTTTTCTCCTTCTTCATTATACATCATCCACAACCCACTTAATTTTCCTTCCTTGAAAAATCCTTGTTGAGAAACTTGACCATTTGAATGATAATAAACTGCTTCAACTCGATCACCATCCTTGGTGTATTTGGGGTTAGTTTCTTGTGCAAACACTCCAGTGCTTAACATACAAATCACAAGGCTTAATACTATTTTCATCTTATTTCATTTTTAATATAGTATAAAATTACAAATTAATCATTTGGAAACATTGGCTTAACAATTTGGTAACTTTTATTTAACATAGGCGTTTTTAATATCTGTTTATCAGATATATATGCAACTATATTTTTATTTAAAATTAACTAGTATTCGCATTTTTTTTGAGCTTAACACAATCATAACATCAAATAACGAATTAATAATACTGACTTAACAGTGCCCTAGTACTTGAAGAATAAATTTGCAATAAAATTAAATCGATGAAAAAAATAAGTTTACTAATTGCCTTATGTGTGTCTGCTATAAGCTTTGCTCAAATGGCAAATGATAAAGGATCCATCGCTGGAACAATTTTAGACCTTGAAGCTGACAACAGTCCTCTTGCATTTGCAACAGTAGAGGTAGTAGATACCAATAAAACTGCAACTACTGATTTTGATGGCAACTTTACTGTCATAGGTTTAGAGCCTGGAACTTACAAATTAAAAGTTCGCTTTTTAGGATACCAAGATTTATACACCAAAGACCTCATTGTGGAAGCTGATCACACTAACAATATTAGCTATTCATTGAAAGCAATTCACATAGAAGAATAACTTTTATCAAGACTCTATAAAACCTCCTTTTCAAGGGGGTTTTTTTATGGCTTAATTTAAGATTCTCTTAACCTAAGCATAACTTTAATATAGAAGTTTAGTAAAGTTTTGCTAACCTTTTTATAAGGCTTGCACACGTTATTTGCACAAAATTTAACGATTCGAAATGAAAAAAATTTACCTAGCATTATTTGTACTTGCAACTGCGATTTCATTCGCTCAAGAAACAGGAACAATTCAAGGAAAACTTACCGACAAAGAGCTCAATGACGAGCCTTTAGTCTTCGGAAATATCCTCATCAAAGGAACTTCACTGGGAACCACTTCTGATTTTGATGGCCTTTATGAGTTCAACAATCTAGAACCTGGAACTTACACCTTAGAGATAAGCTTCTTAGGTTATGAAACCATCACAGCTGAAAACATTGTTGTAAAAGCTGGAGAGATTACTAAAGCAGACTTTTCATTAGGAGCCTCCCAAGGAATGGCTCTAGAAGAAGTAGTTGTCGTAACAACGACTTCAAAAGAATCAGAAGCGGCACTTTTAGTAGAACAAAAAAATGCTGTGGCAATGTCTACAGCAATTGGATCACAAGAACTTGCAAAAAAAGGGGTTGGCGATGCAGCCACTGCGGTTACAAAGACTACTGGGGTATCAAAACAAGAAGGTAGCGGAACCATCTTTGTTAGAGGATTGGGTGATCGCTACAATATGACCACACTGAATAAACTTCCTTTACCTTCAAACAATCCTTCTAGAAAGAATATCGAACTGGGAATGTTCACCACTGATATAGTAGAATATATTGGAATCGACAAAACATTTATCGCTTCCAACTACGGAGATTTTTCTGGTGCGAATATCAATATTAAAACTAAAGATTTTAAAGGAACATCATTTATTGACATTTCTTTAGGATCAGGAGTTAACACTGAAGTGTCAAAAGCAGACACCTTTTACCTAAACGACGGTCCTAACAAATCAGGATTTTATTATCAATCCTATCCTTTATTTCCGTTAAATAATTACAACTTTACAACGAGTTGGGATCGAACAATTGAGAATAACCCTATCAATAGAAACGCTTCTTTAAAAGGAGGTTTATCATTTTATTTAGGAGAAAACACCAAGGTGAATTTCTTTGGAATGGCTTCTCATGACAATAATTTCAGTTATCAAAACGGAATCGTTAGAGGAGGTATTACTGTTTCTGGTTTAGCTAGAAGAGATTTCACCTACGACTCCTTCAAGTACAACACCAACTCTACAGCAATGGGAACTATCGGTGTTCGTCACTTAAATCACTTCTTACAGTTTAACAGCTTGTATACCAATACTTCTTCACAATCTCAAAATGAGTACTATGGGGTCGTAGACGCATTTGATTACGCACCTGAAGGAGGAGCTGTTGTACAACGTTCTGTATTTGATCGCACTGTACTAATTGTAAATCAATTGTTAGGGGAGCATCAACTGAGCGACACTTTCGCTGTAAATTGGGGTACTTCTTTTAACATCACTCAAAATGTGATTCCTGACAGAAGACAAACAATGATTTCTCCTGATAATTGGGATAATCCAGAAGGTCCAAAGTCTTTTCAACAAACATTGAACAGCTCAGACAACCACCGCTTTTTTCAAAACTTAAGTGAAGAAGAATTTGCTGCAAACTTTGAAGCAGCGTACAAATTCAAGAAAAATGAGGATGATTTATACGATGGTATTCTCACTTTTGGGTACAACGGACGTATGAAATCAGTAGACTTTAAAGCGACTCAATTCAACTTTAGAATTACAAGACGTCTTTATGGATCAGTTGTTGACCAGCCTATTGTTGAGGATGTTCACAATCTCGACAGCTATTTCAACTTAGAAAACAGAAACGCTGGATTGTTCTCTATCGAAACCTTTAGAGGGAATTTAAACACCCCCTCTGCTCTTGTTCCACAAACTTATGACGGAACTCAAAATATCCATGCTGCCTATACCAATTTGACGTATAAATTATCAGATAAAACAACTGCAGTAGTAGGATTAAGAGCTGAAAAAATAGATCAGACGATTAACTGGAGTACTTCTTTAGATCCAACTGGGGGCACTGCTTCTTTTAATGCTACTGAATTCTTACCTACAGCAAGTATCAAAGTTGCTTTGAAAGAAGATCAAAACTTAAAATTAGCAGCAAGTAAAACCTATACACTTCCTCAATTTAAAGAACGTGCATTATTCCAATACGAAGATGTGACTCAGGTATCATTTGGAAACCCATCCCTATACGCATCGACAGATTACAACTTTGATGCAAAGTGGGAACTCTTTCCAAAGCGTTCAGAGCTTATCTCTGTAGGAGGTTTTGCAAAATACATTCAAAACCCCATCAACGATGTAACGGTTAACTCTGCTACTAATGATTTAAGTTATGTCAACACAGGAGATAGTGCTACGGTATTTGGTGTCGAATTCGAAACACGAAAAGATCTGATCAATCACGAAACTGAAACAGAATCTGGATTCTTAAAAACCTTATTGACATTTGGTTTTAATGCTTCGTATTTGATATCCAATCAAGAACTCGATGCTCAAAAAGTAATCGATGAAACCACTGCTGCTGGAATCTTACCCCTTAGTGTGGATTTCACCAATAGTTCTGATAAACTTACTGGAGCATCCGATTTACTACTCAACGCTGATATCAGTTTTTCTAAAGAATTTGAAAAAGATCGCAATTTAAGTGCTACTGCTGCATACAACTATTACTCAGATCGAATCTATGCCTTAGGAACAGAAGGAAAAGGAAATTTAGTCGACAAAGGATTAGGAAGCTTGGATCTCATTGTTAAATCGGATCTCACAAAAAACCTAAGTCTTGGATTGAGCGCTAAAAACATCTTAAATCCAGAAGTTCTGAGAATTCAAGATATTCAAAATATTGAAGTCCTTTCTTATAAGCGAGGAGCTACTGTTAAGCTTTCTTTATCCTATAACTTTTAGTTAATACAAGCATTACATAAAGGTAAATTATCACTAACGCTTAGTTTAAATACTAGGCGTTTTTTTGTGTCAGAATTTAAAAACATAAATCAATTAAAATTAAATAATGAAAAAATCAATTTTAAAATTTGCTTTACTATCATTAGTACTTACAGCGAGTTCTTGTATTAAAGATGAAACTCCTGTAGTAGATATTCATTCCAATGGAATTCAAGATGGAGATGAGACTGGAATCGATTGTGGAGGTTCTTCTGGAAATGAATGTCCTGTTAACAATGAATTATCAGGTGATATTTCAGATGCAGTAGTTTTAGATGCATCTATTGAATACGATTTAACTGGAGCTTTAGTCGTACGTGAAGGAGGATCTTTAACCATCCCTGCTGGAACAGTAATTAAAGCATCAGGGGGAACTTCTTCTTATATTGCTGTTGCGCAAGGAGGACTCATTTATGTGAACGGTACTTCTTCAAATCCAGTAGTAATGACTTCAGCTTCAGAAACACCAGCTGCAGGTGACTGGGGAGGATTAGTGCTATGTGGAAAAGCTCCTACAAACGTAGGTGCGACAGCTACTTCTGAAGTTGCTGATTTAACTTATGGAGGTACTGATGCGAACGATTCTTCTGGAGTATTAAAGTATTTAAGAGTAGAGTATACTGGTGCGACTTTCAACTCTTCAAAAGAATTTAACGGTGTATCATTCTTTGGAGTGGGTGCTGGAACAACAGTTGACTACGTTCAATCTTATGAAGGTGGAGATGATGGTTTAGAGTTCTTCGGTGGAACAGTAAATCCAACACATTTAGTTTCTGTTAACTCAGGAGATGATTCCATCGACTTTGCAGATGGATGGTCTGGAAATGGTTCCTACTGGTACATCTTAGGAGGTGCTAAGGCTGGAATTGAAGGCTCAAACAACGGTGATAACGGTGCTGCGACTCCAATGACAACTGCTACCCTATCAAACATCTCAGTTGTTGGTCCTGTAACTGAAGGAGCTCTTTATTTCAAAGAAGGTGGAGGAAAATTCACTATCGACAATTTCTACGCTAAAGGTGTTAACTTAGGTGTCAAAGTAAAAAGTACAGACACCAATGCTTCTGATCGTATTGAAGCTGGTGATCTTGTAATGACTAACGTACAATTTGCTGATTCAGCAGAAGGATTTGTAGCTCATGACTATACAGGAGCAACTCAATCCTTCATTTCTGAAGGAATCACTACAGGAGCTGGATCTGGAGCTGCTGCTCCAAGTTGGACTCAAGGTTGGACTATTGGACTTGACAACACTACAGCTGCAACTACTGAAAATATTCAAGGAGAAATCACTACAGATATCAGCTTAGATGCTTCAATCGAGTACTACTTATCTGGATCTCTTGTAATTAAAGACGGTGGTTCATTAACCATCCCTGCAGGTACTATCATCAAAGCTACTGGTGGAACCTCTTCTTATATCGCAGTGGCTCAGGGTGGACAAATTTTCGTCAATGGAACTGCAGATGCTCCAGTTATTATGACTTCTAGTGCAAGTACTCCTGCTGCAGGTGACTGGGGAGGATTAGTGCTTTGCGGAAAAGCTCCAACTAACGTAGGTGCTACTGCTACTTCTGAAGTTGCTGATTTGACTTACGGAGGAACAGTTACAGATGATAACTCTGGTGTTTTAAAATACTTAAGAGTAGAATACACAGGGGCTACTTTTAACTCTTCAAAAGAATTCAACGGAGTATCCTTTTTCGGAGTTGGTTCTGGAACTACAGTTGATTATGTTCAATCCTATGAAGGTGGAGATGACGGAATTGAGTTCTTCGGAGGTACCGTAAATGCTACTCACTTAGTGTCGATCAACTCAGGTGATGATTCAATCGATTTTGCTGACGGATGGAACGGTACTGGATCTCATTGGTATATCAAAGGAGGTGCTAAAGCAGGTATTGAAGGATCTAATAACGGTGACAACGGTGCTGCAACACCTATGACCACTACAACACTTTCAAACATTACTGTAGTAGGTCCTGTAACCGAAGGAGCTCTTTACTTCAAAGAAGGAGGAGGAAAATTCACTATCGACAATTTCTATACTACTGGAATTGACAAAGCGGTTAAGGTTAAAACTGCAGACACCAATTCCATAGCAAGAATCGATGGTGGTGATTTAACAATTACCAATATGCAATTCGACAATAAAGCTGAAGGATTTGTAATATCAGATTACGCTGCTGTCTCTGATCATCTGACAGAAGGGACAACTACAGGTGCTGGAAATGGAGCCGCTATTCCTGATTGGGCAGCGTCTTGGATAAAGCAATAAGCTACTTTTAGTGATTTTCAATAAATAGAGCCCCTTTATGGGGCTTTTTTTTATGTTTTATTTGAAGTTTTATTGGCTTTTATTTTTTATCTTTAGCTAACTAAACTTTTTAACAAACAACTCACTCACTCGTCTCACGATGAAAAAATGGTATTTCATATTGTTTTTCATTGCAGCTATAGGTATCTCTGTAGCTCAAGAGACTAATGAAGTACCAGGACTCAACATCTACCCAAACCCAGTTACTCAAGGAGTTGTTTATATAGCCACCGACAGCAATCAAACTAAAGAAATTGTCATCTATGATGTGTTTGGAGCTATGAAGCTCAGAACCACTATCGATCAAGAAGCACTTTATCTACAAAATTTAGAAGCTGGAATCTACGTGATTCGAGTAACTGAAAACAATCGTACTTCTACCAGAAAATTGATTGTGAAGTAGCAGTTCTAATGATGTATCTTTGTATTAAAGATGCGCGATCCCTTTAACATACAAACCGAAAAAGAATTTAAGGCTTATGCCTTAGAGTTATTTGCGTATCAACATCAAAACAACAAGGTCTATCGTCAGTTTTGTGATTTATTGAAAGTAGATCCTTCAACTATTCAAAAAGCAGAAGATATCCCCTATTTACCCATAGAATTCTTTAAACTTAAAGAAGTGTATTGTGGTACTCCTGGAGATTTTTACTTTAGTTCGAGTGGAACCACTTCTAGTGTAAACTCAAAACACTATATCGAAGACTTAAATCACTACACTAAGAGTTTTAGAACAGCTTTCAATCACTTTTATGGCCCTATAAATGATTATTGTGTTCTAGCATTGCTTCCTTCTTATTTAGAACGTGAAGGCTCCTCATTGATCTACATGGCAGAAGATCTCATTAAAGAGAGCAAGCATCCTCAATCAGGTTTCTATCTCAATGAATTAGATTCCTTAGCTGAAACTTTAAAAGAATTAGAATCCAAAAACACCAAAACCTTACTTATTGGAGTATCCTTTGCACTATTGGATTTTGTTGAAGAATATCAAATAGAGTTACACAACACCATCGTTATGGAAACTGGAGGTATGAAAGGAAGGCGTAAAGAACTCATTAGAGCAGAACTCCACGAATTACTTAAAGAAGGATTTGGAGTCAACGCCATTCATTCTGAATACGGAATGACCGAACTTCTTTCACAGGCTTATTCAAAAGGAAACGGACTGTTTAAAACACCTCCCTGGATGAAGATCTCTATTCGTGATACCAGAGATCCCTTATCGCTCATTGGAACGCATAAAACAGGAGGAATTAACATCATTGACTTAGCAAACAAAGAGAGCTGTGCCTTTATCGCTACCGAAGATTTAGGAAAAGTATATCCCGATGGCTCTTTTGAAGTTTTAGGTCGATTTGACAAGTCTGCCATTAGAGGATGTAACCTTATGGTAATGGATCCTGCATAAGCTATGAAGTTCTTTAGAAGTGAGCTACAATTCTTATAAAATCATCCTTATATTTGCCACAAATAAGATATCTAGTGAAAAACTTTGTAGAAGAACTCAAATGGAGAGGCATGATACACGATGTGATGCCTGAAACAGAAGAACACTTACTCAGCGGAATGCAATCAGCCTATGTTGGAATAGATCCTACGGCTGACTCCTTACATATTGGACACCTTGTCGGAGTGATGATGCTCAAGCACTTTCAGCTATCAGGACACAAGCCCTTTGCGCTTATTGGTGGAGCGACTGGAATGATTGGAGACCCTTCTGGAAAATCACAAGAACGCAATCTTCTCGATGAAGCTACCCTTCGTCACAATGAAAATGCACTAAAGGAACAATTATCGCGTTTCTTAGATTTTGATGCTCATCAAGATAATGCTGCAGTACTGGTCAACAATTACGACTGGATGAAGGATTTTAGTTTCTTAGCTTTTATTCGCGACGTTGGAAAACACATCACAGTTAATTATATGATGGCTAAGGATTCTGTAAAGAAAAGACTCTCTTCTGAGGCAAAAGAAGGAATGTCTTTTACTGAGTTCACCTATCAACTCGTTCAGGGATATGATTTCTTACACCTTTTTAAAGAGCACAATTGTACACTTCAAATGGGCGGTTCAGACCAGTGGGGAAACATTACCACCGGAACGGAACTTATCAGAAGAATTGGAGGTGGAAAAGGATATGCTTTAACTTGTCCACTGATTACCAAAGCAGATGGAACGAAGTTTGGAAAAACTGAAGGAGGAAATATATGGCTCGATGAAAACAGAACTTCTCCATATGCTTTTTACCAGTATTGGTTAAATACCTCTGATGAAGATGCTGAAAAATACATCAAAATCTTTACGCTTTTAGGAAAAGATGAGATTGAAGAATTGATTGATTTGCACCGAGAAGCACCTCATCAAAGAGCACTTCAAAGAAGATTGGCCGAGGAAGTTACCGTTATGGTTCACTCTCAGGAAGCTTTAGACAACGCGATTAAAGCCAGTGAAATTCTCTTTGGAAAATCGACCGCAGAAGATGTCAAAGGGCTTAATTCGAGAACCTTTTTAGAAATTTTTGAAGGTGTACCTCAGGCAGTTCTCTCAAAAGAAGAATTAGCAGAAGGTCTTGACATGATCGGAGCTCTTGCTGCTAAAACAAACTTCTTAAGCTCCAACGGAGAAGCCAGAAGAGAGCTCAAACAAAATTCCATAGCACTTAATAAAGAAAAGGTTGGAGAAGAATACACCATAAGCGAACAAGATCTTATCGACGGAAGTTATGTGCTTCTTCAAAGAGGTAAGAAAAAGTATTTCATCATTCGATTCGAATAGTAAAATCTTCAATTTAAGTTTCAAGCATAAAAAACCGAGTAAATAATTTACTCGGTTTTTTATTTGTGATGCTTCTACTAATTAATTCTTTGCAGAAGTGTGATATTCTTCACTTACATTCATAACAGACTTCACCAAGTCTTTAGTCTCTAACAAGAGGTTGAAATAAAGTGTTGTATTCTTAGGTGATGATTCTTCAGTTCTAGTCCTAGAGATCTGCTCATCAATTTTTGTTGAAATTAAATCAAGAGCTTCTTTTCTTGATTTAAGAACCAATTCTAATTGTTTGAAATCTTTATCACTAAAGATCTTTTCAATTTTAGTAAGCAATTCAGATATGAATGCTTGAATCTCTTGAAGATCTTTAATTTGATTGTATCGGAGTGGTTTGTGGTTGTGATCCACATGCTTATAACTCTTTTTGGCAATGTATTCCAAAGATTGAGCAACATCAGTTAGATAAGCGAGAACAGTGATGTAGAAGTTACTACCTCTAACACTGGTCTCATGTAAATTCTTAATAAAATAGAATAAGTGATTACGAAGGTCTTCAACTTCTGCTTCAAGCTTCGCAATTTGCTTCTTACTCTTTTTGAGCTTTTGAGCATCTTGTTTTGCCAATCCTGAAATTACACTTTCATAAATCTTTGATGTTCTTTTCATTACATCAGCGATATTGTCTGAAGATTCACTGATAATTCCTTGAACTGTTTTACTTTCAGACTTCTTTAATCCCGCTGGCAATAATTTTTCAGCAGCTGCTTTTTTATATGAAAGGTAGTTTCTTACTAGAAGACCTGCAGCAACTAATAAAAGAACCGCAACAGCAGCACCCTTTCCTAAGTAGATTAAATACGTAATTACACCAGCAAAGATAAAGGCAGAAATCGCCGTAAAGAACCATCCTCCAATTACATTAACAACTCCAGCTACTCTGTATACAGCTGATTCTCTTCCCCAAGCCTTATCAGCAAGTGAGGTACCCATAGCAACCATGAAAGTCACATAAGTAGTCGAGAGTGGTAATTTCATCGAAGTTGCAATAGATATCAAAATACCAGCAACTGTTAAATTGATCGAAGCACGAATTAAATCGAATGCTGGTAAATCTTTTGCTTTGTCAGCAGAAATGTGATTTACTGGTTGTTCAAAACTACTTGTAATTTTATTTTGTACTGCAGTAGGAAGTGCTGCTCCAAGAAGATTAGCTAATTTTGAACTTCCTTTTACTAATGCTTTTGATAAGGCATTTGGCTCAAATTTTTCATTTCCTTCACCTTGTCTTGAAAGTCCGATTTCGGTTTCGGTAACATTTTTAGCCTTTTTAGATAACCATAGTGTAGCGACCATAATACCTCCAGCAATAACAAGTAGTAATGGTTCTGCAGGAACTTTCTTAGCTAAAACTTCCATTGAAAATTCAGTAGCTGGCACTCCAGATACTGACCATGCTTCAAATGAGTGATAAGCTGCCATCGGCACCCCAATAAAGTTTACTAAATCGTTTCCTGAGAAAGCTAATGCTAAACCAAAGGTTCCAATAGCAATTACAAGAGTAAGTACGTTTTTCTTTAAAACTTTGTCAATAAACAGTGAGATTAGTGACCAAAAAACAAACATCGCTCCAATCACAATCATTCCATTTTCAGCAAGGACTCCTTTGATGTCATTGTAATAAGGGGTTCCTTTTAAACCTTTGAAAAAGATGAAATATCCAATCCCTGTCAAACAGATTCCAGCAAATACAAATCCGAAATTTTTAATTTTTTTCTCGTATTGGAATGAAAACACCAAACGTGATAACCATTGAACTATGGCTCCAATAGTAAATGCTATAACTACTGATAGAAGAATACCCGTGATAATCTCAATTGCCTTTTGGGTGTTGATATAGGTTCCTAAGTCAGCAAGTGTTTGAGCTTCATCAGCACCAATTTTAATCAATGACATAGCAACAGCAGCTCCCAATAAGTTAAATACAATCGATACTGTAGTTGATGTAGGCATTCCTAGGGTGTTGAAGAAATCTAATAAAAGAATATCTCCAATCATTACCGCCATAAAGATGTACATGATTTCATCAAAGTAAAATTCGCCAGGCATAAAAATACCCTTACGAGCAACCTCCATCATACCGCTAGAAAAAACGGCTCCAATAAAAATACCCAAACTGGCAATGATCAAAATATTTTTAAAAGAAATTGCTTTAGAACCAATTGCAGAGTTCAAAAAGTTCACTGCATCATTACTTACCCCTACAACTAAGTCAACAACGGCAAGCACTGCAAGTGCGAAAATCATTAAGAAATAAATATTATCCATAATACAAAATTAATAGGTGCTAAAGTAATTAAATTGCACAATTGCTAGATTAACAAAATGTTATTTAAAAATGTAATTCAAATCCTGATCTAAATTGAATATTGTCGTTTTCACCGCCAACAAATGTCTTAACGAGATCCGATTGAACCTTCAATTTATGGCCTACAATATACTTAGAAATTCCTATTGTATATTGTTTTTCGTCAGCTTTAGTAGTTACAGCAGTATAATCGACAAAAGTATAACGTCCTACAAGTTCAACATTGTTTTTAAATAGGTATCCTATTTGAGCATTTACTGCAGATCCGTCCCATACAACAGTTCCTGTTGCAGAACCGTCAGGATTGACTGCAATTGGATCATCGGAAACGCGTTTTGCATACTCAGCCATAACAGAAATACCGTTGTACTTAAACATGGCATCAACAAAAGTCGTATTGATATCTGTTTGGTAGAGTGATCCATCAGAAAGTTGCATATACGAGCCTAATCCCGAACGTGTTTTTACCGCATTGTTATTGTGATTGTAGGTATAAGTCAACATTAACTTTGGTGACTGTTCACGTGCTAAATCGGCATTGGAATAATCTCCTTTCTTGGCAAATTCACCAAATGGCAATACCTCAAAACGAGCAGTGTATTGTAAACCTCCCTCATTACCACTTGTAACATTTCTACCTTCTCCTTGTGAAAGGGCAAATTTTTCACGAGTGATAAAGTTATCAGACCACTTTGATTTATGTCTCAATTGAATTCCTAAATCTCGGTCTATGTTAAATCTGGAGTTTAATAAAGAGCGATCAATTAATTGTAAATTGGCAGATGACACCACGCGCTCAACGTTTCCAGGGAGCTTAGTTTGTCCAGCCCACAATTCCCAATTTTTAGCAAAAGTCCACATGATCACTGCATCGAGTATTTGATTGGGAGCATTTTTTGTATAAGGATTGGAACCAGATAAGTCATTGTTTGATAACCCTAATTCAATTTTGTACTTGAGGTTTTTAGAATATGCAAATCCATCAAATTTCAAACGTGCTCTTCTTACTAAGAAACCGTGTTCTGCTTTGTCGTATCCAGAACCATTGGCATCCCAAGAGGAGTATTGTCTAACTTGAAAACGAGGAGCGAATTTAACGCTGAATGAATTGTCTTTTGCAGTGAAATTTAACAATCCTTTTCCAAATGAAGTTTCATCAACTCCTTGTTGTGCATGTGCACTAAATACAAAAGCAACAAGTGCTAATGCAGCTAAAAAATAATTTTTCATAATTTTCGAATCTGTTTTTGTCGCTGCAAAAGTCTGAAAGCAATGTTAACTTAATGTTAAGACTAGGTTATGTTCAGATGAAAAAAAGAGGAGCAAAATAAATTGCTCCTCAACACTAAAAAATGTTTGACAAAAACGATTCGAATTTTAGCGGTCTTTAAAGACATTGCAAATATGACCTCTAAACGATATCAAAAAGTAAAGTCATTATTATCTAATTGTTAATTTTAGCCTTCACTATTTTAGAGACTTCTTGTCCAATTCCAAGATTGTTTCAAGTAACAATTGCACTCCATTAGCCATATCTTCAATGGATGAATATTCATCTGGAGAATGAGAAATTCCTCCTCTACTAGGAATGAAAATCATCCCTGTTGGAGCTATATGGGACATCTCTTGAGCATCGTGACCTGCACCTGATGGCATACGTTGATTTGAAAAACCAAGTTCAGTTGCTTTAGCTTCAATCACTTCTTGAATTCTAGGATCAGTAAGTGCTGCTTTTCCAGTTGCACTGATAGGTTTGAATTCAAAACTAACCCCAGACTCTTTTCCTAGTTGATTTGCTTTGGATTCAATTTCAGCAAAGAGCATGTCAATTTTATCCTCACTGAGGTCTCTGAGTTCTAAGGAGAGTTCTACTCGACCAGGCACCACATTTGGAGCTCCTGGAAATGCTTGAATTCTTCCAACGGTTCCCACCTGTGTTCCTGGATGTGAGGTCACTACTTCATTGACCATTTCAGTAAACTTTGCAGCTGCTAATAGGGCATCAAAACGTTTGTTCATTGGGGTTGTTCCTCCGTGATTGGCAACTCCCTTAACAGTGACATCCCACCATCGAAGTCCCACAATTCCTTGAACTACTCCAATATCTAAACCTTTTTCTTCGAGTATTCCGCCCTGTTCAATATGCAATTCTAAGAAAGCGTGAAGACTTTCGTGTTCTCGTGCGATAGAAAGTACTTTAGATGCATCTCCACCTAATCGTTCAATTCCTTCTGCATTGGAATAGCCTGATTTGGTCATGACCTCTAAAGAGGCAGGAGTCAATGCACCTGCCAGTGCTCTAGACCCAAATACGCCACTCTCTTCATTTGAAAAGATGATGAGTTGTAAGGGGTGCTTTGTAATATAATTTTTTTCGACTAAAGTTTCGATCACCTCAATCGCACCTATGGATCCTAATTGTCCATCATAATGTCCTCCATTGGGAACACAGTCAATATGAGAACCAAAGGCGATGGGCTTGAGTTTGTTGTTTTTTCCTTTGCGAACAGCGATTAAATTTCCTGCAGCATCTCGATGTACTTGCATTCCAAGTCCTTCCAATTTGTCTTGTAGCATTTGAAGTGCCTCAACATTGTAATCACTGAATGCAATACGATCATTACCCAGGGTTTCTGAATTATGTCCATAGGATTTAAGAGTCTTCCAACTCTCTTCAAGACGATCTTGATCAATGTTGATTGTTTGAGCTAAACTCAATTGAATCGTCAAACTTAGAAGTATAAAAAAAAGTGATCTCATAAGTATTTGTTTGGTTATTGTTAAAGGTAACAATAAATCAGAACTCCTTTGAGACCACTTATTATTTAAAATGGGAACTTATTCCAAAATCAAATCACTGTATCGGGCATTGATGTGAACAGATCGTTTGCTCGAATTAGACTTGTGATAACCTTTGATAATTTCTTGATTCCCCATTTGAGTTTTATCAACGGTCAACTCTTTTGTTGGAATCCAATTGGAGTGAATTCCTCTGTAGTACAAATCAAAAGAAGCTGTAGGCATGCTCAGTTTTGCCTCTGTGTTCTCTAATGTAAGTTCTATGGATTTGAACTGATTTCCGACCTCATTGATCTTCAGATGTCCAAAAGATCCATTGAGCCATGCATTTTCATTTATGGATCCAATAACAACATCACTTGTATTCGAATTCAATGAAAGACTCTTAACCAAATCTATTGTGCAGTCGTTTACAAAATTGAGCTTTAAAGTTCCTGCATCCCAATTTTCAACATTCATCTTTGACTGAGACACTTCTATTTGAGTATCATCTCCACTGATACGATCTGCTTTGAGATCCGTGTAATTTAAATGCGCTTGAATATCATTCGCTCCTTTTAGCTCAGTTGTTCCATAACGAACATCTAATTCTACTTGAGCGTATTTAGGTACTTTAATCACCAATGATTTGTCTTTAGAATTTACTGCAGTTCTATAGACCCAAGCTCGATCGCGTTCATTAACTCGTCTAACGACAATTTCTTCTCTTCGAGCTTCTCTTGCCTCTTCACGAGCTTTAGTTCGCTCTTTAATCTCATGCACTCTCTGATTGATGCGTTCGGTCAATTCTTTTTTACGGGCTTCTAGTCGAGCTCTTCGCTCTTCATTGGATTCCTCATTGTTAACCAATTCTGATAGTTCCTTCGCCAATGCTTCGAGTTGTGGTGCAAGATTTTCATTTATTTGTCTTCCTAATTCTGACATCTTTGGCTCAAAATCTTTTTCAAATTGAACTGCCCATTTCTCAATATCCTTGCCGTATTTTTCTCCCCAGGCTTCCATCTTCTCTCCAAATTCTTTTCCAAATTTCTCTCCCCAAGCTTCCATTCGTTCTTCAAATTCAGGTCCAAATTCAGTTTCCATACGAGCACCAAACTCTTCACCCCAAGCTTCCATTTTGGTTTCAATAGTCTCCATCCAATTTTTGAGTTTCTTTAACCACTCATCAACCTCACTTTGAGTTACTTTGGTTCCGTATTTTTTGTTGAGTTTTGCCAAATAAGACTTTTTGTCCTTATTGTATTGAACTTGATCAAAATCTACTCCAACCACCTTTGAATTGTTCATTTTGATGGTTCCTACGTGTTCATCACCATCAATTTTAACAGAGATATCATCGTCGTCATTAAAAGGCCAAGTAGGCATCTTATCCAGCTTTGGAATCTTAGGAATATTTATGTGAATATCTGCTATCGAAGGAGGTAATGGGGGAAGTTCTGGAATCTCTACAAGTTCCGGAACAGGAGGAGCCGGTGGAATTGGACTCACTGGTGGAACTTCAACATCAGGGGTGATAATTTCGTATTCCTTTCCATCTTCTTTCCACACAAAATTATTAAGACGCTCTCCTTTCCACTGTGAGGCTCCCGCTGTTACAATAACTACTTCTTTATCGCCTTTTGTTTGTACTCCCCATGCTTGAAGCATTTCTTTCTTTTGCTCGTCAGAATAATCTCCAACGATTAAAGCTTGTACCTCTACGTAATTTTGATCCCAATATTCAATTTGAACATTAGAAGAAGAAGCCGATACGAGCACCTTTCCATCTTTGTTTAACTCAAACTTATTGGTTATTTGTTGTGCACTAACTAAAATAGGAAGCAACATTAACAAACTCGACACTGCGAACTTATAGTGATCTTGTATTGTTTTCATTTTCTGTCTTTTTTAAATCGTTTAATCGTCCTTTTAATTGAATAAGGAGCCTCATTCTCATTTCTAAATTTTGAATCATCGCATTGATCAACTCTTCTGATGGACCTTTTTGATTGAGCTCATCGGTAAGAACTTTATAATTCTCATCTAAGAGATTCATCCTATCTTCAGTTGCATTTACCAATTCCTCATTAGAAGTGTTCGCTTTTAAAGAGGCCCATTGTAATTGAACTCCTTTGGTATAAAAGTTTTCAACTTTTTCTAATTCTGGAGAAAGGGATCCCAAAGAGATGTACTGCTCCTTTACTTGTTTTCCCTCTTCGGTCTTCATAGGCTTTATCACAAGTGATAAAAGCACTAATACGACTGCCGCTGAACTCCAGTAAAAAAGTTTCATCGATTTTCTTTTCTTAGGAAACTCCTTTTTTAATCGCTGCTCAAATTCCTCTAGATGTCCTTGTGGCATTTTTAGGTTTTGTTGTTGAGCCTCTTGGTAAACTTGTCTAAGATCTCGTTCCATTGGATTGTTGTTCTAATGCGTTTTTGACTCTTTGTTTCGCTCGGTGCAGATAGGTTCTAGATGCGGTGTGGGTAATTCCTAAAATTTCTGAAATTTCAAGGTGATCATAACCTTCCAACAAAAACAATCTAAGTACACTGAGGTAAGGTTCATTTAGACGATCGATAGCTTCGATGATTTGTTCTGGACTGCAGCTAGTGGACACATTCCACTGCTCTTCTTCTTCGATAGCGAGTACCGCTATATCTTCGTCGAGTCGCTCAAAAGAATGTTTTTTTAAAGCATCTAAGCACTGATTAATAACAATCTTTTTAAGCCATGCTCCAAAACTAACCTCTTCCCTGTACTGTTCTAGTGATTTAAAGGCCTTGATAAATCCTTCTTGAACAGCGTCATTAGCACTATCTTCATCTCTTAGATAAGCATGAGCTACTACATACATTCCATCAGCATACTTTTTATACAAAGTGAGCTGAGCTTTTGGATTGTGTGCCTTACACTGGTTGATAAGAAGTGTTTCCGACATAGGGTCTTGCTAATTCAATCTTCTACACAAAAGACGATTGCCAAAACCTTCTGTTGCAGAAATTTAAATCAATTTAGTAGAAATTATTTTAACAGGGCAGGCTTCTTGAGCTTTCACACAGTCTTCAAAGATGTGATTCTCTGCTGATTTCAGGGTGTGAAAGCCTTTTTTGTCTGTAGAATTTAAAAGGACACTCTTACCGTCCTTTTTGGACATACGAAATTGTCCAGGAGCCATTTCAACACAGTAGTTGCACCCGATACATTTTTTTCTTTGTAGCGTAATTACGACCATTAAGCTGGTACGTATTTGTAAAGTTTGTCAGAAGCGCGAACTCTAAAGTCAAGTTTAATTGTTACCTCATCTCCTTTTTTAGCGGAATCTGAAGGTTTGTCATTAACCATCATTTCAGTAAGGTCAAACTCTTTTACTCCTGTACTAGGTCCTGTGATCAGCAGCTGGTCTCCGATATTGATATCGAAGGCTTCCATTTTAAATTGAGCTACATTGGCTTTTGGGAAGTAGTGTACTCCTTTTCCTACGTAAAGTTTCTTTTGAGTTGCAGCAGATCCAGAAATATCACTCCATTCTCCGAGCTTTTGTCCTAAGTAATATCCCGACCAGAATCCTCTGTTGTATACCTTTTTGAGTTCTTCCATCCATCCTGCTACCTTTTCTTGATTAAAAGTACCAGCATCAATTGCATCAATAGCTTCTCTATAAGAGCGAATTACTTTTGCTACATATTCTGGTGCTCTACCTCTACCTTCGATTTTAAGAACTTTGATTCCAGCATCAGCTACTTGATCTAAGAAATCCAAAGTACATAGATCCTTTGGAGACATCATATACTCATTGTCGAGTTCGATTTCAAAACCGGTTTCTTGTTCGATAACCGTGTATTTCTTTCTGCAGTTTTGCTTGCAAGCACCTCTGTTTGCAGAAGAGTTTTTGGAGTGTAATGACAAATAACACTTACCTGAGACTGCCATACAAAGCGCTCCGTGACCAAAGATTTCTATTTCAATGAGCCTTCCTGATGGTCCTTTGATCTCTTCTTTTTTAATCTGCTCAACAATCTTCTTCACCTGATTTAACGAAAGTTCTCTAGAGAGTACCATCGTATCGGCAAACATGGCATAGAATTTTACTGTTTCAATATTGGTAATATTGATCTGAGTAGAGATATGCACTTCCATGTCGATTTGACGAGCGTAAGCAATTACCGCTTGATCCATTGCGATTACTGCAGTAATCCCTGCTTTTTTAGCTGCGTCGAGAAGTGTTTTAATAATCGATAAATCGTGATCGTAAATGATGGTATTCAATGTCAAATAGGTTCTGACATTCTTTTCTTTACATCGTCTAGAAATTTCTTCTAAATCATCGAGAGTAAAATTAATACTTGCTCTAGCACGCATATTGAGTTGCTCTACTCCAAAGTACACAGAGTCAGCACCGTTATCTAAAGCAGCTTGCAGCGATTCGAAATTCCCCGCTGGAGCCATTAATTCTATTGAACCACTTGATGTCATCGATTAATTTTTTTTGCAAATATACCATTTTAAATGGGATAAATTAATGATTAAATAAGCCTTAATAAAAATATATATCGTAATATTGCGATTATTATGGGAACAACAAAAACAACAGATTATATTGAGGAGCATCTCCAATTAGCTGACTGGATGAAAGCCTTGGCTCATCCAGCTCGAATAGCAATTGTGAGTTATTTGTCAAAGAGAAATAGCTGTGTTTGTGGAGAATTGGTTGACTTTTTACCTCTCTCACAAGCAACTGTTTCACAACATCTCAAAGCCTTAAAAGAAGCTGGTATTATTCAAGGTGAAGTAGAGGGTACCAAGAGTTGTTATTGTTTGAACCCTGAAAAGTTAAATCACATTCAAAAAGTTATGGGTGACTATTTACAGTCACTTAGTACTGATCTAAACAATTGTTGCAGTAATGAATAAATCAGAGTTAACTACAGAAGACATTCAGTGTAAATCAGCTCAAGAGCGAAAAAAATTAAGCTTTTTAGACCGCTACTTAACCCTGTGGATCTTTTTAGCGATGGCAGTTGGAGTTGGACTAGGATATTTCTTACCTGAGAGTTCTGGTTTTATCAATTCTCTTTCAAGTGGAACAACCAATATTCCTATTGCGATAGGACTCATCCTTATGATGTACCCACCTTTTGCAAAAGTAGAGTACGAGAATATGAAAGAGGTGTTTAAGAACACAAAGGTTCTTTCGATTTCACTGCTCATCAATTGGATCATCGGTCCCATTTTGATGTTTGTGTTGGCGATTGTTTTTCTAAGAGACTATCCTGAATACATGATGGGACTCATCTTGATTGGATTGGCTCGTTGTATTGCCATGGTCATTGTTTGGAATGAACTCGCTGAAGGAAGCAGAGAATATGCTGCCGGTTTAGTGGCCTTAAACAGCATCTTTCAAGTACTCCTCTATTCGGTTTACGCATATATTTTTATCACCGTTCTTCCTCCCTATTTTGGTCTAGAAGGAGTGACTGTTGATCTTTCAATGGGAGAAATCGCCAAAAGTGTGGGAATCTATCTGGGTATTCCTTTTGCTGCAGGATATTTTACAAGAAGAATATTCCTTAATGCAAAAGGAAAAGAATGGTATCAAGAACAGTTTGTTCCTAGAGTTTCAAAAATTACGTTAATAGCACTACTTGCAACCATCGTTTTAATGTTTAGTCTCAAAGGAGAAATCATCGTTGAACTTCCATTGGATGTTGTTCGAATTGCAATTCCACTACTGATCTATTTTGTAATCATGTTCTTTGTGAGTTTTCTAATTGCAAAGAAATTAGGAGCTGATTACAGCACCAATGCAGCAATCTCATTTACAGCAGCAGGTAACAATTTTGAATTAGCAATTGCAGTTGCTATAGGAGTATTTGGACTCAATTCTGGACAGGCTTTTACAGGAGTCATCGGTCCTCTAGTTGAAGTTCCTGCCTTAATCTTATTAGTACAAGCAGCCTTTTGGTTAAAAAAGAAATTATACAACTAATGAATACCCAATTGCAAAACAACATTCAGTCATTAGACAATACTGTAATTAGCGAGGAGCGAAAGGAAGTTTTGAATGATCTTATCGATTATATCAAAGAGAAGATTGAGCATCAAAAACCGATCAATTTAAACTTTATTTGCACCCATAATTCTAGAAGAAGTCAATTTTCTCAAGCATGGGCATTTGTACTTGGACATCATTATAAACTCCCTATAAACTCTTATTCTGGTGGTGTGGAAATCACTGCTTGTAATGAGCGAACTGTTGCTTCATTAAAACGTATGGGATTTGAAATTACGGAGCAAGCCAATGGAACTAATCCTATCTACACACTTCATCTAGAAGACGCTTCATTAGAGTTGTATTCCAAACTCTATGACGATTCGAAAAATCCACAGAGTGATTTTGCTGCAATCATGACCTGTTCTTCTGCCGATGAAGGTTGTCCTTTTATTCCAGGGGCAGAAAAAAGACTTCCTATTCGATACGAAGATCCCAAAGCTTTTGACGATAAGGATTTAGAATCTAAAATGTATGACGAGCGCTCTTTGAACATCGCCTCTGAACTCAATTATGTGTTTGCGAAGGCTCTAGAGTAAGACTGTTTTTCATTCTCAGTTTTTTGTATCTTGGATAGCAACAAAATGAGAACCCCTTATGAAAAACCTCTTTTTAGGCTGTCTTTTGATTGGATTCATCAGCTGTCAATCGTCTTCAACTGAACCTTTAAGCGTACAAGGACTACATGATTCTGTAGAGATCTATAGAGATTCCTATGGAATTAATCACATCTATGCCAACAATCAACACGATTTGTTTTTTGCTCAAGGCTATGCGGCAGCAAAAGATCGACTCTTTCAATTTGAAATATGGAGGAGACAGGCTACTGGAACTAGTGCTGAACTTTTAGGAGAACGACAATTAAAAAGAGATATCGGGACTCGACTCTTTAAATACAGAGGAGATTTAGAAGAAGAGTTTAATTATTATCACGAAGATGGTTCTCAAATTATCAATGCCTATACTGATGGTGTGAATGCTTATATCGAAGAAGCTTTAAAGGATCCTGAATCACTTCCTCTCGAATTTAAAGCCTTGGGAATGTCGCCTGAGAAATGGACTCCTGAGGTAGTTATTTCAAGACACCAAGGATTACTGGGAAACATCAATGATGAATTAGCTGTAGGAAGAGCTGTTGCAACTATTGGAGAAGAAAAGGTTAAGGAGTTGATGTGGTTTCATCCAAAAGAACCCATACTATCACTAGATAAAAGTATCACCAAAGAACTCTTAGATCAGGATATTTTGGAACTCTATAACGCCTATAGAAGGTCCTTAGATTTTAAAGCTGAAGATTTAGTACTTAAGTATCGATCAAAAGAAAACTTAGCAATACTTCAACCATATCAAACTGCTTATAACGACAGTTTATCACTTGGATCTAATAACTGGGTCATCAAGGGAGAAAAAACTGAAAGTGGACTGCCAATTATGGCTAATGATCCACATCGTACCATCGCCGTACCATCGCTTCGATATATGGTTCATTTAGTAGCCCCAGGATGGGATGTGATTGGCGGTGGAGAACCTGAAATTCCAGGCATATCGATTGGACACAATCAATACGGAGCTTGGGGTCTAACCGTTTTTAGAACCGATGGAGAAGACCTGATGGTTTACGACATCAATCCAAAAAATACAAATCAATATCGCTATAAGGGAGAATGGTTAGAAATGAAAACCATTAAAGAGACCATTCCTGTTAAAGGGCAAGATGCTGTTGAGATAGACTTACAATATACCAAACACGGTCCTGTTGTTTTTAAAGACACCCTCAGAAACAAAGCCTTTGCAGTTAGAACCGCCTGGTCAGAACCTGGAGGAGCGCCTTATTTAGCATCGCTTCGAATGGATCAGGCAAAGGATTGGGAATCCTTTAGAAAGGCCTGCGAGTACTCACATATTCCAGGAGAGAATATGATTTGGGCAGGAACTGACGGTACTATAGGATGGCAAGCCGTTGGTATTGCACCAATTCGAGCAAACTTTTCTGGAATGGTTCCCGTTCCTGGAGATGGTTCCTATGAATGGGAAGGATATTTACCAATAAAAGAAAAACCTCATTCGGTGAATCCTCAAATTGGATTTATCGCTACTGCCAATCAAAATGTCACTACAGAGGAGTACAACCATTGGGATGCTATTGGCTTTTCTTGGGCTGATTCGTTTAGAGGGGAACGCATCGAAGAAGTATTAACTTCAAAAGAATCATTCTCACTTGAAGAAATGAAATCCCTTCAAGTTGACGAGCTCTCTGTTCCTGCTCGAAAACTAGTTCCTTATTTAAATAACTTATCTTTAGACACCTATGAGGAGGACAAAAATCGATTGCTCAATTGGGACTTCGTTCTCAATACTTCATCAATCGAAGCTTCTATCTATGTTTTTTGGGAACGTGCCCTATCAGAAAATGCTGCAGATCGTTTTATTCCAACTGAAGTTCGATCTTCTATTCGAAGTATTCAATTGGAAAAACTCATTGGGTGGATCGAAAATGTCGAGCAATTTGAATCTGCATTAGATCGTGATCAATTCTTAGCTGATGCTTTTATAGCTGCAGTTAAAAAACTTGAAGAACAATTAGGTGCCGATCGATCAAACTGGGCTTATGGTCAAGCAGCATTAAAACACTCCAAAATGACACATCCATTGAGCAATGCTATTGATGAGTCCTATCGATCCTCTATAGATGTTGGCCCTCATAAAAGAGGCGGAAATGCCTATACCGTTGGATCAACGGGCAATAATTTAAATCAAAGTAGTGGTGCTTCATTTAAAGTCATCATTCCTGTCGGTGATTGGGAAAATGCCGTTGGAATGAATTCTCCAGGACAGTCTGGTGATCCACAGAGTCCCTATTACGACAATCTATTTAAACAATGGGCTGACAATCAATACTTCCCATTGTTATACGACAAAGCTAAAATAGTAGAATCAGCGGATTCAAAAGAAGTTTTAGTTCCTAAGAGCTGATAATTTAAGTAGCCTTAGAAATTTACAGTGATGATATTCCCTTCTAATGAGGCTCCAAATTGTTTGAGGTTGCCCATGATGGTATTGGAATTGCAATTGGCAACAGAGCCGGATCCTATCCCATAGGAGTTTCCGTGATTATTACATCGAAAGTTACTTCCATTAAAAGTCCATCGATTCGTCGTTCCCTGATGAGGGCAACAGTTGTCAAAGGCCAACACCGTAGTAGCATCTTTTCTTAAGATTAAAACTCCTTGAGGTAAATGATTGACAAAGGATCCTGAACTTTTTAATTCTGAAAAATTAGCATTGTCAATATTGACCATAAGAGTGTTTTCCGAATAGTAATAACCTGATTCACCTATTAAATCCGAAGGATCATCTCCTTTTGGATCTGGATCAGGCTCTTTAGTACACGAGACCAATAATGGCGAATTCATCATTGCCAATATTAAAACAGGACATGCCTTCCCTAAAAATTCTTTGCGTTTCATAAAGGTTAAATTTACTAATTAAATAATTTAAATATTCTTAAATTTAGACAGATTCAATTTTATGCCACAAAAATCACCCTATAGAACCATTGATTTAGTAGACCTCTTCTACAAGGAAAATGTCGATCTCAAATCAATCTTAAATTCCAGAAAAACCAAAGTTGTGGTGAGTTCTGGAATTTCTCCCTATAGTGGTGTTTGGGGAAAAGAACAAAAAAAGCATTTGTTGAATCGAACACTAATGGGTTATGCTTACAGGCATTATAAAGACCTTGATAATTTAAGTATGGACCAGGCCATCGATTTGATCTTTACTCCAGATGCAAAACCTGATCCTCCCGTTAACGATTACTTCAATGAAATTACCAGAGAAGAGGTGGAAAGTTCTGGTCACATTTATGTTCCTCCAGGAGAACCCTATGTTGAGGTTGGTGAACCAAGTGGATCACCCTGGCCCAGACATCAATCCTTATACGCGTGGATCTTTAAGCAAAATATTGAGCAAAAAACTTCCATTCACTGGAAAATGGTTTTCTTTTTACACAACTTACTAGCTACCGGTAGAGGAAGTGTAAAAATGCAGTTTCAACATATGGACATGCTCTTTGATTCTGTCTATAGGGGCTATAAAGAAACGATTAAGGCTCTGACACTCGATCCGATGATGTTGGATTACTTAAACCTGCAAGGGAGTCAAAAGGACAATCCCGATGAGAACTACGCTCGTGAACTTCAAGAATTATTCACTGTTGGCAAGGGACCCAACTCCAAGTTTACAGAAGAGGATGTTGTTGCCGCTGCTAGAGTTTTGGTAGGATGGCGTTTTTCTTGGGAAACTAAGAACAAGCATGGAAAAATTCAAACTTATTTCGAACCTTGGAATCACGACAAAGAAGACAAGCAATTTTCAGCATTTTACAACAACACACTCATTAAAGGGAAAACTGGAAATGATGGTGCTACAGAGCTCGACGAACTCTTAGATATGATTTTTAACACGGAAGAATGCGCCCTCTATCTATGTCGAAGACTCTATCAGTTTTTTGTTTATCCGGTTCTAAACGAAACGGTTGAAGCAAATGTGATCACACCCTTAGCCGAAATACTAAGAGCTAACAATTACGATTTGATGGCTCCCTTAAAAGTGCTTCTCAAAAGCGAGCATTTTTACGATACCTCATTTTACAATGCAATGATCAAAGCGCCTACTGAGTTTGTATTTGGATTGATGAAAGAATTTAGTTTTGATCTTAGAAATTATCAAAACGAAACAGATATTCCATCAAAAGTGACCGATGCTGCTACTGCAGATTACTACAAATACAGACCTATTGATTGGAACATCAACAACCAAGGATTGAATTATATGGAGCCTCCTTCAGTTTCTGGTTGGCCTGCTTATTATCAGGCTCCTGTTTACGATTTATTTTGGATTAACTCCTATACGATTTCACAACGGACTCAGTTTGGAAATTCGTTTGGAAGCTGGGGTTATGGCTTGGTCTCTGGAGACATTGAAGGCTGGGTTCAGCTGGTCATCAACCGAGCAGACTATCTTCTGACATTTGAAGATCCTGAAAATTTAGACAGTGTGATCGATGAGATTTCTGATCGATTATTAGGAGCTCCGATACAGGATAGAGCCAAGGCTCGCATCAAAAATCAAGTGCTTCAAGGAGCTAGTGAAAACTATTACGCTCAACTGGTAAGGACCTATATAAATACTCCTACTGAGGAGAATAAGAACACCTTATCGAACCGAATTGAAAATCTCTTTGGAGCCTTATTTCAATTAGGTGAAATACATTTATTCTAATGAAAAGAAGAACGTTCATACATCAATTGACTCATGCTGCAGCAATGCCTGCACTCTTTTCTAGTTTCGGAATAAATCCCCTCAACCTTTCTTCTTATTCACTGCTTTCAAATACCTTACAAGAGGGTAATATTCTAATCATCCTTTTGCTCAACGGTGGTAACGATGGACTCAATATGGTGATCCCTTTGAATATGAAATCCAATTTACACGCTGTTCGTCCACAAGTAGTGCTTCCGGATAACAAAATCTTGTCTTTGGGAACAAACGATTTAGGTCTACACCCCTCTATGTCTTTTTTTAAATCCCTTCACGATGAAAATAGGCTTAAAATTGTACACTCTGTAGGTTATCAAAATCCTAGTTATTCTCACTTTCGATCGATGGATATTTGGCAAACAGGATCAGAATCCAATCAATACCTGACAAGTGGTTGGATAGGTCGTTATTTAGAAAATAGACATCCTGAATTCCCAGAGGCTTATCCCTCTGATAGCTATCCACATCCCCTTGCTCTTGAAATGGGTTGGAATTCTTCCCTGCAATTTACAGGGAACAGATCCTTTACCAGTATCGTTTCTTCCAATCCCGATAACTTTTATGAAATCATCAATGAGTTTAACAATGAGTACCCTTCTACCAATGTAGGAGAAAAATTAAAGTACTTACAACTCATGGCAAAACAATCCAATTCTTATGGTGAGGTTTTAAAAGAGGCCTACAATAAAGGGGAGCTTTCAGGTATTGATTTTCCCAGATCCAATTTAGCAGATCAATTTAAAATCATTGCTAAACTAATTTCTGGTGGATTAAACACGCGTATTTACAAAGTCGAAATAGGAGGTTTTGATACCCATGGAAATCAGGTGGACACCAATGATCACTCCAAAGGAGAACACGCAAATCTGCTAGGCCAAATTAACGATGCTGTTCAAGCTTTTATGCAAGTGATGGATGCTCAAAAGAAAAGTGATCGAATTTTGGGAATGACCCTGACTGAATTTGGGAGAACTGTTCACTCCAATGGAACTAATGGAACTGATCACGGCACTGTTTCTCCAATGTTGTTTTTTGGAAATAAACTCGACACCAATGTACTAGGAACTAACCCAGTCATCCCAAGTAGCATTGAAGGTCAATTCGATTTAGAACGGCAATTTGATTACAGACAAATGTATCAAGCAGTGATCAACCAATGGCTAGGTGGCACTAGCACAACTAGTACTGATGTTCTTTATAAAGACTTTGAAAACGTTCAAATTATCGCAAAAGATTACGCTGATTTAGATGGAGATGGAGTCGGTGATATTTACGATTTGTGTAATGATACAGCAGCGGGAGCTCTAGTCGATTTCAATGGATGTGAAATCTTTACCTTGCCTGCAGACAATTACCAGATTCACACTAAATCCCTGAGTTGCATTAACTCCAACAACGGAGAGATGACCATAAGAGCAATCGACACAACTTATGAGTACACTATTGCTATCAGTGTGATCGATAAAATAGCCACCTTAAATCAAGAGAATGAATACAAAATCACCTTTAGTGATTTAGAGGTAGGAACTTATCATATCAGTATTACCATTCATGAAAAGCCAACTTACAATCAGATATTTGATATCAAAATTGTGGAGCCAGCTCCTCTTGAAGCTGCTGCGTTAGTTGATCTTACAGCAAAAACAGCCACACTACACTTATCGGGATCCGAGCAGTATACAATAACACTCAATGGGGTCTCTCAAGAGATCTACAGCCAAGAAATCAAGCTTGAATTGAGTAGTGGTGTGAATAGACTTCAAGTCCGTACACCTCTTAGTTGCCAAGGTGTATTTGAAAAAGAAGTGTTTGTTTCAGAAAAGGTGGTATTCTATCCCAACCCCATAAAAGATGAGTTATACCTATTGCTTCCTGGGAGTGATGCGACCACACAAATTAGCATCTATAACGAACAGGGAATCGAACTATTTAATAAAGAACTAAGTATTCCTCTTTCCCGTACAGTGAAATTACAAACTGAGGCATTTACTAATGGCTTATTTATCGTTCACGCAAAAGGAAAAACCATTGATAAAACCTTTAAGGTTATCAAGCAATAAAAAAACCTCAACACTTTTGTATTGAGGTTCAATTATTTGTAATTATACTAAAACCTAGTATCTGAGGATACCTCCGCTTAAGTCATAAATTTCTTTAAAACCCATACCTACAAGAATACTAGAAGCAGTTTTACTTCTGTTTCCTGATTGACAATATATGTATACTGGTTTTTCAGTATCAAATTTTGAAACAATTTGCTTAAACTGAACCTGACTGAATAAATCAGCATTCTTAGCCCCTTTAATATGTCCCATTTGATATTCTCCAGCAGTACGTACATCAATTAATTGTACTTTACCTTTACTTACTCGCTCTCTGTATTCTTCAGCATCTAATACGGTAACAAACTCAGAATTACCACCGCCAAATAAACTTCCTAATCCAAACATTGATTATTTTTTTAAAATTAACAGAGGCAAAAATAGAGGGATTCATAAAGACCTTTTGTAATTTTAGTTACACAAGGTTTTTTGAAGCCGTTACAAACAAATAAGGCTGTTCTCCTCCGGATGGAGTGATATGAACAGGGCGGTCGCTCTCAATAATTTTAAAATTAGATTGTTCTAAGGCAGCACTCATCTTTGGTTCATCGTATTGTGTAATTGGTAAACCACTACACTTAGTAGGCCCTATATCTGAAAATGTTCCGATGATAACGTATTTAGAAGCAAATTGATCTATTAATTTTAAATAACTGTTAATGTCTTGCTCTTGTATTAAGAAGTGAAATGCCGCTCGATCGTGCCAAATCTCATAGGAGCGTTCCGGTTTAAAATCAATTACATCAGATACAATCCAGTGTATTTCATTTGCTCGATCACCTATTTTTTTCTTAGCTCTTTCAATAGCAGCAGCAGAGATATCCAAAACAGTAATATCAGTATAACCTAGTTCCAAAAGAATTTTAGCTAAGTCACTATCGCCACCACCTATATCGATAATAGAAGCTGATTTTGGCAGCCCAGTTGCCTCAATTCGCTTCATCGAATCTTCTGGATAGGGCTGAGTCCACCCAACTTGCTGGGGAGTTTTAGTTGTGTATACTGTATTCCAGTGTTCTTGTTTAGACATAATTATTCATTATTGTGTTTCGATATTAAATGATATCCATAGCGATAATGGCTTTGTTGAAGCTTCGTTCCCTTGGTTCTTCTTGCCTTAAAATACTTTTGAGCATCATCTAATGAAGCCTTTACTAGTGCAGCAACCTCAGGTTTGAGCTTTTCATCCTTTAAGAGCTCTTGAAGTCTTAGCACCCAATTGATTTGAAGATTGCGCTCCAATAGATCAGGATTGTTTTTGGATGTAAGCAGGTCATTCTTTAACTGTGTCAAAAGCTCCTCAACAGTTAATGGTGTACCAACTAAGGTTGATTGAGTTGAGAGCATTTCGTTTAATTTGGCAGTAGAAAGAATTCTGTTTAAAACAGCCCTTTGAGTATTGGATAATCGATCCATTCCTCCCTTTGAGGAGAATTTTGAAACAATTTTAGGATCTAATAGCCAAGTTGGACTGTTCCATAAATTAATATTTAGTGAATTGAGCGCCTCGAGTTGTTTTTCTCTTGGAACCGTTTGATAAGGAACAGCTTCTTGACCTTTGTTGATTCTTGTCTCATATACTCCACCGATGATTGTTCTTACGTGATTGATATAACGACTATACACTGACAATAGTTCAGAATAGAGCTCTTCTAAATCATCATAGGTCGCCCCATCTTTGGTGGTCCACTCATCTAAATGTTGAGCGACAATTTTTAGGTTTTTTAAACCATAGGCTGTCGCCTTTACTGGATCATCGCCAATATTTTCAGTTTGAGAATTAGGATCAGATCCATAGCCTCCAAACATATAAACTGGATCTAAAGATTTCTTATCGACCATCTCTTTTAAAAGCTCTTTGATTTGCTCTGGTGATTGATCTTCAAAATAGCGATAGCCCCACTCGATTGCATATTCATCATAGGGTCCTAACTGCCTTACAAATCGGATATTTTCATCTCCTGGTTGGGCTACATAATTGTACCTAGCATAATCCATGATCGTCGTGGCAATTCCCATTTTTTGAGTAAAAGTTCCAGATCGAAGTGAATCTACTGGATAAGCAGAACTCGCTTTCATATTGTGTGGTAATCCAAGGGCATGGCCTATCTCATGAGAAATAACTCTTCTCATCATTTCTCCGATTTCCTCTTCTGGTGTCTCTAGAGATCTCGCTTTGGGGTTGGCTGCTCCAGTTTCCAGTAGGTATCGATTTCGATAGGATCTCAAATGGTTGTGATACCAAATAATATCACTCTCTAAAATCTCACCCGTTCTAGGGTCAGATACTGAAGGTCCAACAGCATTTCTAGTGGTAGAAGCTACGTATCGAACGGTTGAATAGCGTACGTCTTCAGGAGAGAAATCTGGATCTTCTTCCTTTGAAGGAGGGTCTTTTGCGAGGATCGCATTTTTAAAACCTGCCTTCTCAAAAGCCGCATTCCAGTCTTCGATCCCCTTTTTAAAATAAGGCCTCCACTTTAAAGGGGTTGCAGGGTCTAAATAATAAACAATAGGCTTGATCGGCTCTACCAATTCTCCTCTTTTATAAGCCTCTGGATCTTTAGGTTCCAAACGCCACCTTCTTGCAATTTTATAATTATCCGATTTTAGGGCCTGAGATGAATAATTGTATTTTTCTAGTGAAAACCATCCGACACGTTGATCAGCATATCGAATCTCCATGGGGTTTTCTGGAAGTAATACTATGGAATGATTGACCTGAAAACTCAAGGTCTTTGTTTGATTTGCTCTAGGCAATTTTGAAGCTGAAAAGGTCAACGTATGGGTAATCTCCATATTTTGCTCAAAACTCTTCACAGAATCGATCCAACTGCGAGACTTGTCAACAGAGGTGATACCGTAATTCTTTTTATCGGTACTGGAGACCGTATTAAACCCTGGAGAATCATCAGAAAAATAATCCTTTGCATCAAACAGATAGCTGTCATTTTCCTCATTCTTAATCTCAAAACTGGCCAAAATTGGCTCAAAATTATTCTCTATTACGGATTGGTATATAGGGTCGTTCTCTTCAGCAATAGACACATAAGAAATTTGTTTGAGAACAATTTTATTAGCAAGTTTTTCGAATCGAATCACCGATTCCGAGGTTTTAGAACCAGCATTGATATAAGGGTTGTAATTCGAAGGTAATTTCACATAACGACTCACCATTAAGAAGTCTTTTCCGAGTTGTTCTTTTGAAATTCTCAGCATTAACTTCTGATCGTTTATATCGAAATAAGAATCGACAACTCCTTTGTCAACCTCAAGATTTTTTACAATAGAATCTAATGGTTTCTGTTCATCTTTACTTTTATTCTGAGACCATCCACTTAAAGACAGTATCATAAAGGCAAGTACTAGGGATATTTTACTTTTCATTTGATTTAATTTTATCCCTTAAAGATAGTAAAACTAAGACTTATCCTAAAAAGGAAATCAAGACTCCAGCAGCAACTGCAGAACCGATGACACCCGAAATATTACTCGACATACAATACTGCAAGAGGTGATTCGATGGATCGTATTTAATCGCTAATTCATTCGCAACACGCGAGGCCATTGGAACGGCACTGAGTCCAGTTGCTCCGACCAGTGGATTGATTTTTTTCTTGGCGAATAAATTGACAATTTTCACAGCGAGAATTCCTCCAAAAATGGAAATTGCAAAGGCGATAAATCCACCAACAACAATTAATATGGTATCCCATTTTAGAAATACATCTGCAGTCATGGTAGCTCCAACGGTAAGACCTAAAAAGATTGTAGAAGTGTTGAGAACGGTCCCTGTTGCAGCATCTGTCAATCGTCCAACGGTCGATCCAATTTCTTTGAGTAAATTACCAAAGAGCAACATCCCTAAAAGCGGAGTCGACGAAGGAACAAAAATACTGATCACGATTCCTAACACGATGGGGAAGATAATTTTAACCGCCGTCAAATTCTTGATCTTATAGTTGGCCGGATAGAGCTTATCCATTTTTTTCATATTGATGGATAATTCCTTTTTAGAACAGGTCAATTTTGCGACAAAAGGGATGATAACTGGAACTAAAGCCATATACGAATAGGCAGCAATAGCGATAGGACCTAAGAGGTGAGGTGCTAATTTGATGGTTGTATATATGGCCGTAGGACCATCTGCACCACCTATGATTCCAAGAGAAGCCGCTTCTTTTGCAGTAAAACCAATTAAAATTGCAGAGATCAAAACGATAAAAATTCCCAACTGAGCTGCAGCTCCAAAAAAGGCCAATCGAAGGTTTCTAAGCATTGGACCAAAATCAGTAAGGGCTCCTATACCCATAAAAATCAAAGGAGGTAAAAAACCTGTTTTTAAGAGTGCGTAATAGAGGTAATTCATAATTCCGTATTCATATGCAATCTCAAGCAGGTTCATATAACGATGCTCGTCTACTTTGATCAAATCAACTGGAACTACCGCCATTTCACCTCCAGGTAAATTGGCTAAGATGACCCCAAAAGCAATGGGTAATAACAGCAACGGCTCGTACTTTTTAACAATTCCCAAATAGAGAAGAAATGCACCGATAAGTAGCATTAATAAATATCCAGGATTATTAAATAGCTCCTGAAAAGCCGTCATTTCAAAAAGGGTCTTTAAGATATCCATGCTTATGAGAGTATTACTAATACATCATCTTCATCAACATCAGCTCCACTGTCTATAACAATTTCAACAACAGTTCCCGAGTGTTCTGATTTGATAGCATTAAAGGTTTTCATCGCCTCTACATAACCGATTAAATCACCCTCAGCAATTTGGTCTCCCACCTTTATTGGAGTCTCCGTATTGTCAACAGTCAAATAGAATTTTCCTTCTAAAGGAGCGATAACTTCAATTCCTCCTTCAGCTTTAGTAGCTGCTACAGCCTCAGGTTTTGGTGCTGGTGCAGCTGCTTTTGAAGCATCTGGTGCCTCGTATGAAACTGAAACTTTGTAGGATTCTCCCTCTACATCAACATAGAGTATTTCTGGATCTGGAACAACAATAGCTTTTGGTTGATCGACAGAAATTAAACCTGCCCCTTTGCTTCTTTTATTTGCTAAATCTACTTCAAAAGCCTTCTTCGCTTCACCAGACTTATAGGCTCTGTATTGTTGTGGATGCATGGCGAGTTCAAAGAGTTCTTCTTGGTCCTGACCTTGATCCCATCCCATTTCTTTCATTTCTTTTTCAAAGACTTCAAGCCCGTCCGGATAAAGTGTTTGAGGTTTATCAGTAAATGGTTCTTTTCCGTTTTTTTTAGCTAACTCTTGTAGTTCAGGAGCTAAAGGTCCAGGTAATTTACCACCTCTTCCCATGAGCATATCCCATATATTATCAGCAATCATTCCCCAGCGTTCTTTACCTTTCTCCAAGGCCATCACATTCATCATGGCGAGGTTTTTAACATACTGACTGTAAGGAGTCACCAGTGGTGGATATCCAACTAAAGGCCAGATATATTCTACTTCATCGAATAACTTAACTAATAATTCTCCTTGTGTAAGTTCTTCTTGATTTTTTTTCTTTTTCCATTTATTGATACTCTCTAGATTACTAGCTAAATCAGCCATCAAGGATCCCATCATCCCTCCTGGAAGTCCAGGACCAATCAAGAGTGAATTCATCAGGCGGTTTTGAGGATTGATATAGTATCCCAAAAAGTCGTCTATAAAACTTTGAGTAAGTCTACGCACCTTCATATAGGCTTTCATATTGATATCAGGAACATCAAATCCAGCATCTTTCAACATCGCGTGAACTGCAATTAAATCGACATGACCGGTACCCCAGGAAAGTGGTTCCATAGCCACATCTACGTATTCAACTCCTGCCTTGCAAACTTCTAATATCGAAGCCATTGCAAATCCAGGGCCAGAGTGAGAGTGGTATTGTAAAGGAATATTGGGATGCATTTCCTTGATTCCTTTTACAATTTTTCCAAGCCATACAGGACGTCCAATACCTGCCATATCTTTTAAACAGATTTCATCGGCTCCACCCTTGATCAATTGATCCGCTAAATCGACATAAAAGTCAACCGTATGTATTTTGGAATAGGTTAAACTAAGTGCTGCCTGAGCAATCATCCCAGCTTCTTTCGCATAGGTAATCGAATCAATGATATTTCTAGGATCGTTTAATCCACAGAATGGTCTAGTGATATCTGTTCCCTGAGCTTTTTTAACCTTGTACATTAATTTTCTAACATCTGCTGGTACAGGACTCATACGAAGTCCGTTCAAAGATCGATCTAACATATGGGTTTGAATCCCTGCATCATTGAATGGTTGAGTCCATTCTCGAACAGCCTTATTGGGATTTTCTCCAAAGAGCAAATTGATTTGTTCAAATCCTCCTCCATTGGTCTCTACTCTAGCAAAACAACCCATATCGATAATATGAGGTGCTACTTTTACTAATTGATCAACTCTTGGCAGATATTTACCTGAAGACTGCCACATATCCCTGTAAACGAGTGAAAACTTTACTTGTTGCATGTTTGATTATTTTTTGATTTTCTCTATATGAGAAGGATGACCCTTCCCCATAGTCACTTTACTTACTACTGCGGTTATTGCTGCAATGTGTTTTTTGGAAATTGATGAGACTGAATCTGCTGATTTTTTGAGAACAACAGGGGCTTCTGGAAGGTAACGATTCACTATTAAAATAATAAAACGACCTAACAAAAACACCAAGGTTAAAATTGTAAAGACCGTAATCATTCCGACTGCTAATAGTTCAAATGCTTTACTAATGTCATTCATATAATTCAATTTCTATTCAAATGTAGTCCTAATTAGAACTGATAAATATGACAAATGTTATGATTTTAAGTGACAATTGTTACAAACATCACCCTCTAAGATAAGGATTCGAGATAAAAGTGTTCAAAATCATCTAATGAAGATGGATTTTTCATCGCATCGACTGTTGCTGCTTTGTTCTTAGCAACCCCCATTAAAATTTTCTTAACAGGAACTTCCATTTTTTTACCACTGATTGTATACGGGATTTCAGAAACTTTGACAATCATATCTGGAATATGTCGAGGAGAGCAATTCTTTCTAAGTGCTGTATTGATTTTTTGAATCATGGAATCGTTTAAATCACCATCGAGAGTGACAAACAAAGGCATCGTAGAACTTCCATCTTCTTGTTCTATGTTGACAATGAGTGCGTCCTTAATTTCACTGAGATCATCTAAGGTATTATAGATTTCAGCAGTACCGATTCGCACCCCATTTTTATTGAGCGTTGCATCTGATCTTCCGTAAATAATGACCCCATTTCTCTTAGTGATTTTGATATAATCTCCATGACACCATACCCCATCATATTTGTCAAAATAACTACTGTAATAGCGCTTGTGATCCTGATCATTCCAGAAATATATCGGCATTGACGGCATTGGTTTTGCAACTACTAATTCTCCTAAAGCATCAAACACTTCATTCCCCGTCTCATCATATGCTTTTAAATCAACTCCAAGGGTTGCACACTGAATTTCTCCTGTATATACTGGCTTTGTGGGACATCCTCCAACAAAGGCCGTACATACATCGGTCCCTCCGCTTAGCGAAACCATTTGCACCTTTGGCAATTGTTCAAAATACCAATCAAAAGCTTGAGCTGAGAGCGGTGAGCCTGTGGATCCAATCGTCTTCAATGAAGATAAATCAATTTCCTTGAGAGCATCTTTGAGCATACAGTGAATAAAGTATGCCGCTCCTCCTCCAAAGTGATTGATCTTCGCCTTGGAGGCAAACTCCCACAAACTATTTGTTTTAGGATAGGTTGCTGAACCGTTGTAGAGACAAAGCGTCGCACCACAGGCCAATGATGATAAGGCGTAATTCCACATCATCCAACCTGTTGTCGAATACCAAAAATAGCGCTCTCCTTCTTTGAGGTTTTGATGTAGTGCAAGACCTTTTAAATGTTCCAATAGAATTCCTCCACAACCATGTGTGATTGCCTTAGGGGTCCCTGTTGTACCTGATGAATACAAGACCCAAATAGGGTGATCAAAAGCTAGCTGTTCAAAAAAGATTTCAGTTGCAGATGTAGCATAACAAAGTTCTTCATTTAATTCAATCACTGAAATTAAAGTAGGTAGCTCATTTTTAATTGCAGCGACCTTATCATAGAGATCATATTCTTTTCCGTGGTATTGATAGCTATTATGTGCAAAAAACACCTTAGGCTCAATTTGTTGAAATCGATCGACAACGGATTGCACTCCAAAATCGGGAGAACAAGAGGACCAAATAGCTCCTAGTGAATTGGCCGCTAAAAACGCAATAATGGTTTCTGGAGTATTGAGTGCATAAGCTACAACCCGATCTCCTTTTTGAACTCCAAGAGTTTTAAGACGTTCTTGCAAAGACGCTACTGAATTCTTTAATTGAACCCAAGAAATTTCTTTAAGATCCCCTGATTCAGATTGATAACATATGGCTGCTCTTTGATCAGAAGCTTTTTGAAAAACATACTGAGAATAATTCAACTGAGCCCCCTCAAACCATTTGGTGTTGTAAAATGGAGTTCCAGGTTGATAAGGCAAACAGTCAGAATCTAAATCCACATTAAAATAGGCTGCAATGGAACTCCAAAAGCTGCCTATATGAGTAATAGACCAATTGTGTAACGCCTCATAATTTTCAAATTCAAGTTGATAGTTCTTCTTCAAAAACAACTGATAATCAGCCATATTTGATTGAAAAATTTCATCTTTCGAGGGAGTCCAAAGCTTCATGGATTTTCTTTTAAAGTTACAAATCCAAAAAAATACAGCCTATATATTTTCATTTTTTAATAGAATCCAACCCTCTATCGCTTCATAGAGCGCCAGTGTATTTAATTTATTTGTATCTTTTTTCCTCTTTTTAAAACCCCTATTATGAAAAAGCACTTGTTTTCTAAAACTTTAGCATTTAGCATATTACTAATTACTATAACTGTTAATGCCCAAGAAAAAGAATCAACCGCCAATGACACCATCAAAAAAGCAACCAAAGAACTGCCTTTAGAACCAGAGCGAACGATTTCTTTTACGACCAATGAAGGAACCTGGATTTCTGTAGACGTCAGTCCAGATGGTCAAAAGATCGCTTTCGATATGATGGGAGATATCTACGAAATGTCAATAAGTGGAGGAACAGCAAAACGTATCACAAATGGAATGCCTTACGACGTTCATCCTAGATATAGTCCGGATGGAAAATCGATTCTCTATATTTCTGACAAGAGTGGATCCGATAATATTTGGATCAAAAAATTAGATTCTGATGAGGATGACACTCAGCTGACCAAAAGCACTGATCAACACTATTTTTCAGCTGATTGGAGTCCAGACGGAAACTACATCGTTGGCACCCATGGAAGAAGAAACATCAAACCTTATATCTATCACAAAGATGGTGGCTCAGGTGCTCAACTTATAAAAGAGCCTAAAAACATGAAGACCATTGATCCAGCATTTAGTGCCGATGGAAATACCATTTACTTCTCGACAAGAACTTCTGCATGGAATTACAACGCTCAATTACCTCAATATCGAATCATGAGCTTTGATAGAGAAGATGGAAGCACTTTTACCGTTAGTAGTCGTTATGGATCTTCCTTTACTCCTACCCTTTCACAGGATGGAAAATGGATGGTATACGGATCTCGTTTCGAAGAAAAAACAGGTTTGATCTTAAGAGATTTAAAGACTGGAAAGGAACGCTGGTTGGCCTATCCTGTTCAACGTGATGAACAAGAATCAATTGCCCCCTTAGGAGTTTTACCAGCAATGTCATTTACACCAGACAGTAAAAATCTCATTGCTTCTTATGGCGGAAAGATTTATTCCATCTCAATAGACAACAATGCTGCTACTGAAATCCCTTTTGAAGTAGAAGTTGAATTAGACCTCGGTCCTCAATTGGATTTTAGTTACCCAATCGAAGATAGCGCAACCGCTAAAGTCACTCAAATCAGAGATGCTGTAGCTTCACCAGATGGAAGTCAATTAGCTTTTACCGCTTTGAACCGACTCTATGTGATGAACTTTTCGGATAGCATCCCTCAGCGTATTACTCAAAACAATTTTGTTGAGGCAATGCCCGATTGGTCTCCTGATGGTAAGTCACTCGTATTCACTAGTTGGAAACACGGAGGCGGACACCTTTATCGAGTTGATTTTGGTAAAAAGAATTGGAAAATTAAACAACTAACTCAATCACCAGGCTTTTATTTTGATCCTGCATGGTCGTATCAATCGAATCGTATTGCGTTTATTAGAGGTTCTGCTCAGGCTCAAGACGATGCCATCGATATGTTGTCTAGTAGATCTTTTGAAGATTTAGCATGGATCGATGCCAATGGTGGAGCGGTTCAAATCATAGACGAAACGAAGGGTAGAGATAACCTTCATTTTACAAAGGTTGACGATCGTATTTATCTCAACCATGGGTCTAAAGGATTAATCTCTATTCGTTGGGATGGAACGGATGAAAAAGCTCACCTAAAACTAACTGGAATTAAAACCTATGGTTCTTCAGATGTATTTGGAAAAGATCATTCTGTATCTCTCTTACCTTCTGCTGAGAACGAGCGAGAAAACAATACTGCTTCTCGCCCTTCTGAAATAAAAATTTCTCCTAATGGAGAAAAGGCTTTAGCTAAAATCAACAATGACATCTACTCAGTTCTCATTCCTAAAATTGGATCAACACCAAGTATTTCTTTAGCAAAGGCGGATAAGGCTGCCTTCCCTGCAGAAAAATTAACGGTGATGGGTGGAGAATTTCCACATTGGTCTTCTAAGAGCAATCAAGTAAACTGGTCCTTAGGCGCTAGTTATTTTAGCTTTAATTTAGACAGACACCAACAGTTTAAAGACTCATTGGATTTAGCTAAAAAGAAGGAAAAGGATCTAGCTAAAAACGACAAAAAGGAAGAGAAGGAAAAGGATAAAAAAGAGAAAAAGGAAGATCCAACTTTTAAGGCAGATGAATACGCTGTAAAGGTGCTCTACAACAGAGCGATTCCTAAGGGGTACACCCTTTTAAAAGGCGGTCGTATCATTACAATGGAGAACGATCAAGTCATTGAGAATGGTGATATTCTAATCAAAGACAACCGCATTGAAGCCATCGGAACCTCAGGAAGTTTAACCCTACCAAAAGGAACCAAAACTATCGATGTAAGTGGTAAAACCATCACTCCTGGTTTTGTGGATACTCATGCTCATATGTGGCCCAATTGGAGTCTTCACAAAAACCAAGTTTGGATCTATTCCGCAAACTTAGCCTATGGGGTTACAACCACTAGAGATCCTCAGACTGCGACTACTGATGTATTGACTTATTCCGATATGGTTGAAGCTGGAATGATTCACGGACCTAGAGTATACTCTACAGGGCCTGGAGTTGGATATTGGCAGTACAAAATCGAGAGTCTTGATCACGCTAAGAATGTATTGAAACAATATTCAGATTACTATCATACCAAGTATATTAAAATGTACTTAGTTGGAAATCGTCAACAGCGTCAGTGGGTCATTATGGCTTCGAAAGAGCTCGGATTACTTCCTACAACAGAAGGTGGCTTAGACTTTAAGAGTAATATGAAAAACATGATCGATGGCTATCCTGGTCATGAACACGCCCTGCCTATTTATCCAATTTACAAGGATGTTGTTCAGTCTGCTGCTGAGTCTCAGATGGCCATTACTCCAACGCTATTAGTTTCGTACGGTGGTCCATGGGCTGAAAACTACTTTTACTCAAGAGAAAATCCATATCATGATCAAAAGATGCAGTATTTTACTCCATACGATGAGTTAGCACCAAAATCAAGAAGAAGACCGGGTTGGTTTATGGATGACGAGCACGTGTTCACCAAGCATGCTGAATTTATGAATGATCTAGTCAATGCAGGAGGAATCGGTGGAGTTGGTTCTCATGGACAACTTCAAGGATTGGGATTCCACTGGGAACTATGGTCAATAGCGAGTGGAGGAATGAGTGAGATGAATGCTCTTAAGACAGCTACCCTATTAGGAGCCAAAGCGCTCGGTTTTGAAAATGATTTAGGTTCAATTAAATCGGGTAAATTGGCTGATCTTATTATTCTACATCACAATCCATTAGAAAACATTAGAAATACGAATAGCATCCAATATGTAGTTAAAAACGGAGTGGTATACGACGCCAACACCTTAGATGAAATTGCTCCTGTTGCTAAAAAAGCTCCAGAATTTCATTGGCAAACAAAAAAACCTGCCGGAATCCCAGGAATTAAAGAATAGTCCGTATTTAAATTCATCTTAAGCGTCGGTCTGGTTTCGTTTCAAACGAACCAAATCGACGCTTGTGGATTACTATAGGGCGTTACCTTCTTTTGAAGTTGCTTGCCAACGGCTTACTCACTATCGTTTGCTCTAAATGTAGGAACGATACGCTCTTTGGAATGCTGTTCAAATCCATAGGCTATTTCGATGAGCTGAGGCTCTGACCACGCTCTTCCGAAAAATGACATCCCAAGTGGTAGACCGTGAATAGCTCCCATGGGGATGGTAATGTTTGGGTAACCAGCCCAAGCAGCCGACGAAGAACTTCCTATATGGTAATTATCTCCGTTAAGCCAATCAGTATTCCAAGCAGGTCCACCAGTGGGTGCAATGATAGCATCGAGATGTAACTCATCCATCACTCGATCGATTCCCTGGTCTTGACTTCCTTCTTTTAAGGCTTTTAGATGATCCTCATATGTTTTTGAATTCATTCCTTCGGTAGCTAAGGCCATTTTTAAATACGCTTGATTAAAGAACTTAAGCTCGATGGAATCCTTCTCATTAAAGGCGATGAGCTCTTCAAGACTTTTGATTGGAGCATTGTCCCCCAAGGAAGCAAAATAATCGTTTAATCCATCTTTGTATTCGTGAAGCATTACCTGAAAGGAATGAGAACCTGTTCCTCTTGGGGCTATCGATTCAATCTCGATGATTTCAGCTCCTTTTGATTTCATGAGCTCGATTGCCTTTGAAGTAACCTCATCTACCTTGTCAAAATCACCAAAAGAAGCTTTATACCATCCAATGCGTTTTCCTTTGAGACCATCCTCTTTTAAAAAAGGAGTATAATCAGTTAAGAAGTGATCCTTACTCTCTAAAGTTTTTGAATCTGAAGCATCGATTCCAACCATGGCTCCAAGTGCGATGGTTGCATCTTTGAGTGTTCTCGCCATAGGTCCTGGGGTGTCTTGTGTAAATGATATTGGAATGATTCCCGAACGGCTCAATAAACCCACAGTCGGTTTAATTCCGACGATTCCGTTATTGTTAGAAGGGCAGACGATCGAACCATTGGTCTCCGTTCCAATTGCCAAAACGGTTAAATTCGCTGAGACTGCGACTCCTGAACCAGAACTAGACCCACAAGGATTTCTAGTGAGAACATAAGGGTTTTTTGTTTGACCGACGATTCCACTCCAACCACTTGAAGAATGTTCTCCTCTAAAATTAGCCCATTCGCTGAGGTTTGCTTTTCCTAAGATAACAGCTCCAGCCTCTCTGAGTTTAGTAGCAATATAACTGTCGTTAAGAGGATATGAATTCATTAAAGCCCTGGATCCTGCAGTAGTAGGCATCTTATCGGCTGTGTCAATATTGTCTTTTAAGAGAACTGGCACTCCAAAAAGAGGTCCTCTTTGAGCAGTGTCTAAGGCATCCAACTCAGCTGCAATAGCTAGGGCATCAGGATTGGTGATAATTACTGAATTTAATTCTGGGCCGTTGTGATCAATCTGATCGATACGCTCCAAATAGGCCTGAACTACTTCGGCAACTGTGTAGTTTTGATTTACGTACCCTTCTTGGAGTTGTTCAATATCAAATTCCAAATAGGCAAAGTCGTTGTAATCAACCACCTGTTGCTTCGAAGATTGACAAGACAAAACTAATAAACTTACTACTACTAAAATTCTTAAGGCTTTCATAGAGGTTCTTTTTATTTAAAAGTATAAAAACTATTTATTATTACCTTAGGCTTATGAAAAAGCTTTTAACCCTCAGTCTAGTTTGGTTCAGTATAATTTCTTGTCAAAAGAATCCTGATTTTGACCTTTTAATTGCAAATGGCAATCTTATTAATCTTGAAACTCAAGATATAACTAAAAGTGATATTTACATCAATAATGATCGAATTGTAACAATTAATGCTGCGAAAGAAGCAGATCGATATGCAAAGACTATCATTGATGCTACTGATAAATTTCTCATTCCTGGGCTTTGGGACAATCACGTTCACTTCAGAGGTGGAGAACAGCTTATCAAAGACAATGAGTGGTTTTTATCTCAATACATCGCCAACGGTATTACCGTTGTTAGAGATGCTGGTGGAGATCTCACCCCATGGGTTAAAAAATGGCAACAAGAAATAGAAGATGGTGAGAGAGTTGGTCCGACAATTTTTACTTCTGGACCAAAAATCGATGGACTTCATCCAACTTGGGCTGGTTCCTTAGAAGTCGATGGAAAGGAGAGTATCGATAGGGCTTTGGACAGTTTAGAGGCCATTGGAGTCGATTTTGTAAAACTCTACGACAGTACCATAAGTCCCGCTGCTTATATTTCAACGCTTCAAAAAGCAGAAGAAAGAGGAATGATCTCCTCAGGACACATGCCTTTTACCGTGACTCTTGACCAAACCATCGATGCAGGAATTGATGCTGTAGAACATTTGTACTACATCCTCAAGGGATGCTCCAGTATGGAAGCAGAAATTACTCGAGGATTACAAGAGGGAAGCTTCGGGTTTTGGGATGCCCTTCCTCAACTACAAAACACATACGACCGTGATGTCGCCTATACGACTTTTTCGAAACTCAAAAACAATAGTGTTTTTGTAGTACCTACCCTTCACATTGGAAAAACACTTAGCTATTTAGATGAACAAGACCACAATAAAGATTCGTACTTATCAAAATTAAGTGATGAATTTAAAGAGACTTACAAAGGTAGAATTAAACGATTTGAAAATTCCTCCCAAAAGGCAAGAGATGACCGAAAGCAATTGGATCAATTCTTTGTAAAACTGGCCCATGAACTCAATAAGGCAGGAGTATCGCTACTTGCTGGTTCTGATGCTGGGGCCTACAACTCCTACGTTTATCCAGGCCCTTCACTCATCGGAGAATTAAAGGCGTTAGTCAATGCTGGTTTAACTCCTGCAGAGGCCCTTCAAACAGCAACTGTAAATGGAGCAAAATTTTTAAACAAAGAAACTGATTACGGGACTATTGAAGAAAAAAAGATGGCCTCGATTCTCATTCTCGAGGCCAATCCCTTACATCACATTAACAATATTCAACGTATTCATACGCTCATTCATTTAGGAACAGTATATCCTAAAAAATCTCTGGATTCTTTAAAAAACTCTAAACAAATTCAATGATTTTCCGATTCCACTACCAATTCATAAAACTCAGGAGTCACCGTGAACCAGTAGCCGTTTTCTTCATGCAGGGAATTATCTCCTTTTCCATTTCTAGAATGAAAATCGATCAAATGTTGTTTAAAACGATCAAGATCCTTTACTACATATGATTTACCTAGATCATCTTTTAGCTTAAGACTCATCTCTACATATTTGAAAATGCGATTAGGGCTCCGAGAATCGTACTAAAAAACAATCCTGCAATGATTAATCCTGCAACCATAAAAATTAAATAAGCTTTAGCCCAATTTTGTTTAGAAGGATGGGTGTCTGAACTAAAAGCCCAAACAATTAATAAAATAAATCCAACTAGTGGAATCGCTGTGAGTAATAATGTGATGACCCAGTCACCTACTGACATTGGTTTTTGTTCGTTCATAGTGTTGAGTTTGATATTATGGTAATTTAATTTGACTTCCGTAAAAAATAGCATTTAAAAACAACTTGTTTGATCCGTAACTGGTTGCTCTAAAATTTGGATTAAATCCAAATAACACCACGGTTCCTCTTCCGAGAGAACTCGTAATAATAGGAGCAGACTTATCAAAATAGTAGTCTAAGTTTTCTTGACTTACGTAACCATCTATATGTGGATTTGCAAGGTATTTTGAAACTGTCGCATAGGGATTTTTACTCGGTTGAATAAATACGTTGTTGTTTTTATACACTGGTAGTTCAGATCGAGTATATCCAAAAGCTATGGGGTGTGAAAGGTCTAAATCTGCTTTAAAAAAAGCTCCGCCAATTTCTTTTTTACCCTCGTGTTCAGATGCATCCACATAGGCCAATCGTTTTACAACTTCGTCATTTTTGGGTTTTTCAACCAATGCCTCTTTGACTAATTTCTTGTCAATAGCCCATTTCGAGGCTCCAGCTATAGTGATTAGCGTATTGCCTTTTTTAACCCATTCTGCTATTTTTTGTTGCTGAATGGAATCGAGATTCGAATAGGAACCAGATACCATAATCAGTGTGTTGTATGGGTCTAATGAATAGCGACTGAAACGTTCCATTCTAAGTTTAGATATCGGCATCTTTACGCGAGTATCCAACAAATGCCATACTTCTCCTGCCTCATAGGAGCGAACTCCCTCTCCGACTAGCAAGGCAACCTTGGGAGTTTTTGCAACTATAAAATTTCGAGATCCTAAATCAATTCCCTGAAGGCTAAATCCTGTAGATGTTCCCCATACTGACACTGGATACTTCTTTTGAGCCCCTGAAATAATATCAAAAACTTCATCAGCTGTTTCGTCTTGAACACTGACAGGAACAAGTAGTGTTCCATAACCAAAATTGACTGCTCCACTTGAGGTTTCTGCTTTAAAAGGTTTATGAGCAACTGATACTTTTAATCCATTGGATTGTAAATCATATAAAAAAGAAGAGGTCAAATAATCCTCCCCAGAAATTAAGTAGGCATAAGATGACTTTTCTGCTTTATGAATTTCAACTAATTCGCTTGAAGAATTTACTTTGTCACCTAGTGAATATTTAGTTAGTGCTCTGTAATTCATATTGTAAAAATTAGCCGTACTCCAAGCAGAAGCATCGTAAAATACAGAGTCACGATATTGTGAATAGGTCTCAAATATATTTTGAATCATTCTTCTTTGAGGCTGCTTCATAGGAACCACTAGCTTATTGTTGTTCTTGTAAACTTCAATTTTATGAGACAGTAAATGATCGACAAAAGCTTTGGTTCTCGACTGATCTTTTTCAATATCAAAACTATAGGCAGCTACTCCTGTGATAGGCTTTTCATTTACTGCTGATCTAAAGAAATCCTGCTGATAAGCCCTTAGTAATTTTCTGTTTTCAACTGCTGCTCTAATGGTAGCCATACTCGATGTAAATTGATTGCGTATGGTAAAAGCAAAGGTGATTTTACCGTAATCCGTCTTTTGTAGGTGCCCTCTAGAGCTCGCTTGTTCAAATAAGAGGGCTAATCCTCCTTGAAGATCTGGATAGGATGATCCATATCCAGGATAAGTTCCATCAAAGGCTTCTTTTGTGAAATACAAGGATCCGATGGAATCCAAATCCTTTCTAAAGTAAGTCGCAAACAAATCGTTTAAATCCTCGTAATTCTCCTTAGGCATAATGGGGTCTTTGGATCCTATAGGTTTCATAGGTTCGAAAAAGTGAGTTGAATTGGTCCCCATCTCATGAAAATCAGTAACCACATTTGGATACCACTGATGATACCATTCTAATTTAGCAACACTTTCAGGCTGTGTTCCAAGAAACCAATCCCTGTTTAAATCAAACCAATAATGATTGGTTCTTCCTCCTGGCCAGGCTTCGTTGTGCTCCGCTTCATTGGGATCATCACTAAGAGTTTTGGCTCGCATTACATTAGCCCAATGCGTATGACGATCTCTACCGTCTGGATTGATAGCGGGATCAATCATAAAGACAGCATTGTCGATATAATTTTCGATTTTTGAATTCGTTGAAGCCGTCAACACATAGGCTGTGAGCATGGCAGCCTCAGAGGAAGAAGGTTCGTTTCCGTGAACGTTATATCCGAGTTGTACAAAGACCGGTACGTCAGAGTCTTTAGAAGAGGCTTTTAATTGAACGAGTTCTAAATGCTTCTTCTGAAGGTCCTCTAAATTGCGCTGATTCTCAGCAGAGGTCACCGTAAAAATTACGAGTTTTCTTCCTTCATGAGTTTTTCCGTAGGTTTCAATAGATGCTCTATCAGATACTTCTGCAAGCTTTGTCAAATAAGCTACTATGAGATCATGTCTAGTGTGATAGCTTCCAATGCCGTATTCCAAAAAGGCTTCTGGAGCGGGAATTTTTTGATCAAAGGGGGCGAAATCTTTGTAGTAGTAATCCTGTGAGTAAGACCACTGAAAAGTACTTATTAGAGTAATTAATAGAAGGACTATTTTTTTCATGACTAAGAATTTATTAATAGGTGTTTTAGTTTCCAAAAACATCAAAGTTGTGGGTGTATTTTACAGTGAATATTTGATTGTTCATCGGATTAAATAAATCCTGATCTCGAATGATATTAAATACTACAAAGAGCCCAGTATTGGCATCTCTTAGCAATCCAAATCGCGTATTGACCGAAGTGATTTCAGTGACGTTATTGTATTGAATTAAACTTTGCAAAAACATTCTAGGAGTAAAAGAATAGGCCAGTTTAGCTCCAGTTACTACAATTGTAGCATCTCCATTAGGAAGCTTTAAATCGTTATAGCTGATATTGAGTTCCGAATTAAACTTATCTCCCATACGCAGTTTAAAAGTATTTAAAGAGGTGACTCTAGTTCCACCAAAATAACCCCCAATTTTGGTATAGGTTCTATAATAGAAGGGTTTGTTCGCATTGGTATTGTAGACAATTTGAGCTTCTCCGTGATGATACGTTCCTGGAGCCACTTCTACATCTGAAATACGAAATGCATCATATACCCCCTCTCCTGTCGCATTGTATCCTGTGTGTAATTCCGCTCCACTATTCCAAACCCAGTGATTGTCAATATGCAAAAAGCTACTCTGCATTCTGTTTTGAAAATCATTGTAAACCCGATAGGCAATATGTGGTCTGATCTCCATCATTGTTCCCATATTTTTTAAACGAATACTTCTAAATACTAAAACTTCAGGTTTTTTAAAAGAGGAACGTTGTAAGAATCCAACCTCAGGGTTAAAATCTTCTCCAACCTCCGTATAGGCAGCGTTTAGTCGCCATCCATCCCATTCATATGACCAAGATAATTTAAAGGCGTGATTATTTCTGTATGAGGGCGCACCAACTAATGACTCCATACTTTTAGCGTAAAATCCAGTAAGTTGTGCTTTTTTTCCAAAACCTAACTTGCCATCTAATGCAGCCACATTATTATAACTCGAACCTCCATAAGAGGATCGACCCACAAAAATTCCTCCGATGGAAGATCTTGTCCCTAAAAATTCGTGATTCACTCTTGCTACTCTATAAGATGTTTTTTCGATTACATCTCCCACAGCATCAGTCATCATATTGAGTAATCCGACATTGGTATTACCAACTTTACCGGAGAGGCGTGCTCCTCCAATGATGGGCACTAGTTCACCTTCAGATCCAATTCCAATTCTTCTTGAAAAGAATAAGTCAACTTCACCAGGAGATCCTACTGAAAATTGTCCGGCATTTTCTAAAAAGAAAGCTCTCTTTTCAGGAAAGAAGAGATTAAATCGATCTAAATTAACCTGTTGTTCATCCACCTCTACTTGTGCAAAGTCGGTATTGTATGTCAAGTCCAAAGTAAGCGCTGGTGTAAGTGAATACTTAAGATCGATACCGGCATCTGTTTTTGACTCATTAATATTCTCAATCTTATCTCTGGAGGCTTGAACGAGTCCGTAAGGCATTATTCTGAGGTTTTTAGGATTCTTAAGGTCAAAACCTGTGACGCTCCCTGCTATGGAAAGTCTCTTGATATCAAAACCTAGTGGTAATGAAGCCCAATAGGCAACTTCAGATGTCTTCGCAATATTTCTTTGAAAGTTAACGCCCCATGATTTGTCTTTACCAGAGCTAAATCGAATCGAACGAAGAGGAATTCTAAACTCTGCACTCCATCCAAAATCACCTTTGAGTGTTTGAACATCCCAAGCGGCATCCCAGTTGATATTAGTACCTCCAATGACTCCTCCCTGTTGGCGATTGGCACTTAAATTACCAACACCTTCGTTGTTAATTTGAGCATCGAACTCCATCCCTTCGGCATTGGTGCCGAAAAGAAATCCGTTTTGACCATCGTGATAGGTATCGATAATAAATTGAAAACTGTCGGAATCACCTAAATCAGCATCTCTTCTTGAATCAGACACCACTATTTTACCTGGCTGAGAATCAAAACACACTACAGAAACATAGAGTGTCTTATCGTCATAGGCCATTCGAACATGAGTATCTTCTGATACTGCTTGACCAATTTTGGGCTTTAATTGAACGAAATTAGAAATCGGGTCTATGGCATTCCATACAGCATCATTAATGACATCTCCATCTACTATTGGAGCTTGTTCTAAATAGGTTATTTTAAATTCGGGGCGCTCTAAATTTTTGGTTGGAGTTTGAGCAAAAGAAAGGGTCGTTGCAAGAGCAAAGACCCCTAATAAAGATAGGTTTTTCATATTGAGGGCTTAAAGTCCTCTAAAAATAAGAATTTTGTATTTAATAACAGTAACTTATTTAATCTTCCAATGTAACTATTTTTTCAAGTAATTGATCAGAACTCAATCCAACCATCACAGAAAAAACACCAGGCTCTAATAAAAGCTCTCCATCAGGTCCGAAGAACGATAAATCTTCTTTATCGACAACCATACGAACCGTTTTAGAGGCTCCAGCTTTTAAAGACACTTTTGTGAAATCTTTAAGCTCTTTAACTGGTCTCACATAAGAGGCTGCATGATCTCTGATATAAAGCTGAAGGAATTGTGAACCATCGATATCAGAATTGTTTTTTAAAGTAACTTTCACTTCAATTGTACCCTCTTTTGTCATCGAATCTGATGAAATTTCAAAGGATTCGATTTGAATATCCGAATAACTAAGTCCGTGTCCGAAGGCAAAAAGAGGAGTTTCTTCCTCATCCATATAATGTGACCAAAAAACAAGATCATTTCCGGGATTGGTTGGTCTCCCGGTACTGTAATGATTGTAATAAATCGGTAGTTGCCCTACAGATCTCGGAAATGAAACTGGAAGTTTTCCTGTTGGATTATAGGCGCCATAAAGCACATCGACGATTGCATTACCACTCTCAGTTCCCAGGTGCCACGCTTGAACCACTGCTTTTGATAGGGCTGTTTCTTTGGTAAGATCAAGGGGACGTCCACTGTGATTGACTAAAATAATATTCTCATTGACTTTAGAAACGGCCTCAACGAGTTCTTTTTGTAATCCAGGTAAATCGATGTAAGCTCGAGATCGTCCTTCTCCAGCTTGAAACCCATCTTCACCAACAGCTAAGACGACCACATCAACTTCTTTTGCCAATTTCACAGCCTCTTCAATTCCAGTGAGATCGGTCGTATTTAACTGAACTTCAAAAGGAAAACTAACTTGTTTCTCAACCAATCGAACTCCTTGAGCGTGTTGGAATTTAATTTTTTTGGCTTTTAATGCTTCTAAGATCGACACTGCACTGTTATCTTCTCCTTGCAATCGCCAGTTTCCTAAAGAAATGTTTTTATCATCGACCATCGGACCAATAAAAGCTACCTTTTGACTTTTATTTAAAGGTAGTATGGACGCTTCGTTCTTAAGTAATACAATAGATTTTACCGCAGACTCGTAAGCAATAGATCTGTTTTCTTTAGTTCCAATTAGTTCTTTTTCTCTTTGTTCGTCACAATACAGATAAGGATTGTCAAATAAACCCAAGTCAAACTTTACCTTGAGAATTCTTCGAACGGCATCATCTACATATTCCATTGCTACAGTGCCATTTTGAACGAGTTCTTCGATGTGATTGCTAAAAAATTTCGCTTCCATATCCATATCCGTTCCTGCCACAATTGCTTTTTCAGTCGCAAATTTCGCGTCAGGAGCATATCCATGAACGATCATCTCGGCAAAGGAACCCCAATCCGACACCACGAATCCTTCAAATCCCCAGCGATCTTTCAGAAGATCCCTAATGAGGTATTGGTTAGCAGTTGCAGGTACTCCTTGAATAATATTAAAAGAGGTCATAAAGGTACTTGCACCCGCATCGACCGCTGCTTTAAAGGGAGGTAATACAAAATTGTGCAAGGTGAGATCACTGATATCTACGGTGTTGTAATCTTTTCCGGATTCAGAAAAGCCATAAGCTGCAAAGTGTTTCGCACAAGCAGCTAAGGTATGTGGACTGGTGAGATCATCACCTTGAAAACCATGAACTCTTGCTTTTGCGATCTGTGCACTCAAAAAAGGATCTTCACCGGATCCTTCCATGATTCTCCCCCAACGAGCATCTCTTGAAACATCGACCATTGGAGCAAAAGTCCAGTTGATTCCTGCAGCAGTCGCTTCCTTAGCAGCCAAAGCAGCTCCTTTTTTAATGACTTCCATATCCCAACTTGCAGATTCAGCTAGCGGCTCTGGTAAAATCGTTTTGAATCCGTGGATCACATCCTGTCCAAAAATTAAAGGAATTCCCAAACGGGTTTCTTCAACAGCGATCTTTTGAATTGCTCTCACTTCTTTGACACTGGTAATATTGAGCATGGAACCCACTTCTCCATTTCTGAGTTGTTGGTATTTCGCTTTGGAATCACCATCAGCTGGTACAGGTCCTGTAACATCCCAAAAACCAGTTAATTGATGCATTTGACCAATCTTTTCTTTGAGAGTCATTTTAGACAATAAAGATTCAATTTTTTGACTTGTATCATCTTGCGCATGAGATACACTGCTAAAAAGGAGTGTGAGTAGAAGTAAAAAACTGAGGTTAGAATAGGAAAATTTCATAGTTTAAAGTTTAGTGAGAATTTGTGAATCATTGAACCGTAAATTTAATTAATAGATCTTGATCTCTCTATGATATTCATTAAAATTTCAATTATTTATCCTAGGATAAAATTTAGAATTAATCAAGATTTTGTATCTTAATACAAACCTAATCAACTCTCTATGAAAACCACATTTCACTTTTCAAGCCTTTTAGTTTTACTCTTATTGATTTTTTCATGTAAAAAGGAGATGGAGTCAGTAGATGTTCTCATCGAAAATGGAATTATCTATGATGGAACTGGAACAGAATCCTATAAAGGAGTCATTGCAATTAATGCAGATACTATCTACTACATAGGGACTCAAAAAAACTTTAGTGCAAAAACCAATATTGACGCCCAAGGAAAAGCTGTAAGTCCGGGATTTATCAATATGCTTAGTTGGGGATATAGCTCCCTAATGCAAGATGGAAGATCACTAAGCGACTTAAAACAAGGAGTCACTCTCGAAGTCTTTGGCGAAGGAACTTCTCCAGGTCCTAGTGGAAGTAAACAAAATGGAGATTACCAATCCTTTGGAGATGCCATGACTAAATTAGAAACCAAAGGTATATCAACAAATATCGCCTCCTATTTAGGAGCAGCATCAGTTCGAATCCAAACCATTGGCTATGACGATCGAAAAGCTACTGAGAAAGAATTAGAACAAATGCGAAACTTAGTTGAGACCTCCATGAAAGAAGGAGCAATCGGCATCGGATCTTCATTAATATATGCGCCTGGAGACTATGCAGACACCGAAGAATTAATTGAGTTATGTAAAGTTGCATCAAAATATAACGGTCGGTATATATCTCATATGAGAAACGAAGACAATCGCGTTATAGAGGCTTTAGATGAACTCATCACGATCGCTAAAGGAGCCAATGTTCCAGCTGAAATCTACCACCTTAAAACCTCTAGAAAACCCAATTGGCACATGCTCGATTCGGTAATCAAAGTAGTAAATGAGGCTCGTGAAAACGGCCTTCAAATTACAGCCGATATGTACACTTATAATGCGAGCTCTACAGGACTTACTGGAGTAATGCCTACCTGGGTACAAGCAGGAGGTCACAAGGCTTGGATTGATCGAATGAAAAAACCTGAGATTCGAAAAAGACTTTTTGCTGATATCAGAAAAGAACTCTCAGAACAAGAACCTGAAGGAATATTGATGGTCGGTTTTAAAAAGGATTCTATGGCTCAAATATACCGAGGTAAAACTATTGCACAGGCTGCCGCAATGAGAGGACAGTCTCCAGAGGAAACCATTGTTGATTTAATTATCGAAGACGACAATCGAATCCAATGCATCTACTTTAGTATGAGTGAAGAAAACATTCAAAAGAAAATTCAGATTCCGTGGGTATCCTTCTGTTCTGATGCGGGAACTTATTCCGATATCTCCAAAAACTTTAGAACACACCCTAGAGCCTTTGGAAGCTTTATCCGTGTCTTAGGAAAATTCTCCAGAGATGAAGGACTCTTAACCTTAGAAGAAGCTGTTCGCAAACTAAGCGGGTTGCCAGCTACAAATTTAGGATTGACCAACAGAGGGTTTTTAAAGGCTGGTTATGCTGCAGATATTGTCATATTTGATCCAAATACCGTAGCTGATCACGCCACTTTTGAAGATCCGCTTCAGTTTGCCACTGGAGTCGACAAAGTGCTGGTTAATGGTGTTCTTGTCCTAGATCAAGGAGCGCATACCGGTAACTTTCCTGGAGTATTTGTCAAAGGATCAGGGGCCTTATAAAGACCTAATTCTTACTTTTATGAATTCGGCATTTAAAACAAACGAACGATGGAAAAAGAGATGGTTTACCATTGGGATGATATTGTTTATCCTTGGAACTATTGATCCATTGGAGGGGTCTCCTCTTCTTTTGACAGGAAGTTTTTTAATGGCTCGAATGAAATACCTGTCAAAAGAAAATTATTGGAAACACTATAAACTCGGAGCTCTTTTAATAGCGATTGGATTTGTCAGTTTGCACATCTCTTCGTATTTAGGAGGGTTTGGTCCAGATGATTAATCTTGGTGGTGGTCCGTTTTTCTAGTACCATACCCATTAGGATGGTTGTTTTTTGTATTTTTCTTCTTCAAATGGGTATTCCGTATCAATAGCAACTTATGAAACAAGAATTAATAAAAGCTCAAAAAGAAAATTGTTTAAACTGTGGAGCGCAGCTTAGAGGTGGTTATTGTCATGAGTGTGGACAAAAGAGCAAGGACATTCAACTGAGTTTTTTTAAAATCCTAAAAAACTTCTTTGACGAGGTTACTTTTTTTGACAATAAAATCTTCGCTACCTTAAAACTATTAGTATACCATCCTGCAAAACTTACTCAAGAGTATATCGATGGAAAGCGGATGAGTTATGTTCCTCCATTTAGAATATACCTGTTTTTGTCGTCAGTTTATTTCATTTTTGCAATAAGTAATCTTAAGGAAGGTATCGACAAGATCGCACTCAAAGACAACCCAGAATTGGTTAGTGTTATGAATGATTCTACACTGACAAAGGATTTGGATCTCAAATTTGACCTTCAACAAAAGGACAGTATTCAGTTATCCAATGATGACTGGCTCAATAAAAAATGGAGTGGAATTACAACTCAAATTAAAAATAACCCACAAGAGTCTCTAAATAAATTAACCACAGCTTTTTCTGAAAAGCTCCCTTATTTACTGTACCTCTCCTTACCAGCATTAGCCTTTTTTCTCTGGTTATTCTATTGGCGTAAAACAAAAAGTTATTACGTCAATCACTTTATATTCTCGCTCTATTTATTTTCTTCAGTTTTCTTCTATCTAATAATGGAAAATATTGTTGAACTAGTCATTAATCTATTTAGGAGCACCCCTTTTAGCTTTGGCAACATCAACTTTATTCTCTTTGGAATCTTTCCTTTTACAGCGCTGTATTTATTCTACAAACAATCCCTTTTAAAAACACTTTTAAAATTTTTGTTGTTATCTATTTTTCTAAGCAGCTATATGTTTGTTTTACTGCTAATCTTGTTTGTCGCTTCGATCATTTCACTTTAGATAGCTTGAAAATATATAGTTAGATTAGTTATGGCAGTAGGTCAAAATCAATGACAGGAGCTTCACCTTGGTCTTGACCAATGGATGCATCTACGACACTGTAATCATTAAAAAAGCCACAGTGTTGTAAGTAATAGCGGCCTGATTCAACACCTCCTTTATAATCCAAACGATAGGCTCTTCTTCCAATATCATCAGTCGTAAAAATAGCCTTGTTGAGATCGTGCCAATTTCCCTGAGTATCTCTTGCCCAAAGCTGATGATAATATGCCTTTCTAGTTTCATATCCCTTTTCAGGATTGAAATTTTCCAAAAACGAATAGGGATGTGTATACCAGGTATTGGTTTGAGGTCTTAGGAAGCTTGCAATCAATTTCCACTGGTCTATCTCGGGGTCTTTAAAATAAGCCGTATAGATTGTATTTCCATTTCCATCGGGCTCCACTGAATTTAAAAACTGATAACTCACTCCTGCCTTCCAGGGATACACTAAATAGCTCTGCCCCCCAGAGCCTTCGTTTCCAAATTCACCAACGTAGACCTCTTCCCCTGCTTTCAGTAGTTTAATTCGTTGATCTTCGGGTATGTCATTAGGATTTTGAGTATTGTAGGGACTCCAAACTGAAAATAGAATCCTGCGTTCTGTATCTGAATTCACTTGCATTCCAAAATAACCTTCTCCAAAACCATTGGCCATGGCATAAGTTCCTAACTGATCATAATCTTCTGGAACCTCTACCTGAGAAAACATCCATTTGATATCGGTATTTTCTGGAAATTGATAGGAAAGGTGAACAGAAGGTCCTCTTCTACCCCAATAGAATCTATTTTGAAGATTATCTCTAACAAAATTTAAATCCAATAACTCATTAGAGTATATTTTTAGATTGAGTAATTCAGAAAATACAGCTGCAGTTTCCAATCCTTGAAGTGAGATTGAATTGTAACCTTTTTTGAGGGTATGCACTCCAATATTAATCTCTCGTTCACTGGGAGCTACCTCAATATCAAAAAATTGATGATTAAAAGAAGCTCTGTATTTGATTGGATCTAAATGTGCTAAAATTGGAAAGGTGAATTTACATTCGACTTCCTTATTAGCATAAAAATAGACAGTTAATTCCTTATCAGTCCCTGTCCATGAAATAACCCCTTCTGGAATAATCGATAAATTACCCAAACCAGAAGTCGTAAACGAATTACCTCCCAGGGGAATCAATTCGCTATATATGTATTCTCTTTTAATTTCATCTTGAGGGTCGATGGTATTTGACTGACATGCAAGACACAAGAATGCTATCATTAGAATCATAGTTCTCATCGAGTATCATTTTAGGTTCTTAAATTAAAATTACAAAACATTCTATGACATAAGACTTAACAACTTATTAAAATTTCAACTGTGGAATTGTTACATTTGACAAAATTTTTCAATTATGAGTTTATTAAAAGAACTAGAATCCAGAGCAAATAACTGTTGTGAATTATGTGGTGCTACTGAGAACCTAGAAGCCTACCAAGTACCATCTTCACCAAGTGAAGGTGCGGCAACATCTATCTTAGCTTGTAAGACTTGTGTTTCAGATTTTGATGCTGAAAATAAGGATGTTAACCACTGGAGATGTTTAAATGATTCCATGTGGAGCGCCGTTCCTGCAGTTCAAGTAATGGCCTGGAGAATGCTCAACAGAGTTCAAGAAGATTGGACAAGAGATTTGCTCGATATGATGTATATGGAGGAGGACACTAGAACCTGGGCAGAAGCTGCAGGTGACGGTGAACAAAAAGAAGATGCTGTGATTCACAGAGATGTCAATGGAGTGCAACTTCAAGCTGGAGATTCTGTAGTTCTCATTAAGGATTTAAAAGTTAAGGGATCTAGTATGGTCGCTAAACAAGGAACTGCTGTGAGAAGAATTTCTTTAGATCCAGAAAACGAAAACTATATCGAAGGAAAAGTAGATGGACAACATATAGTGATCATCACTCAATACGTCAAGAAGCTGTAAGCAAAATGAATTTAATAAAAAAGGGCCATAAGAGGCCCTTTTTTATTAATGAAATTTAAGAATAACTTATTCTCCGTGTAACCAAGCTTTCTTAGCGAGTAATTCATCTTCAGATTCCTCGTGATTATCATCTGGCACACAACAATCAACTGGACATACAGAAGCACATTGAGGTTCATCGTGGAATCCTTTACACTCTGTACACTTATCAGATACAATAAAATAAAATTCATCTGATATTGGTTCATTTGATTCATCTGCATCTACTTCTTTTCCAGAACCTGGAACAGTAACCATACCACTAAGAGCAGTTTCATCAGAATAAGACCATTCGCTATCTGGTTCGTATATTGCATTGTTTGGACACTCTGAAATACAAGCATCACAGTTAATACATTCGTCTGTAATAATAATAGCCATAGAAAATATTTTGAATCAAAAATACAGATTAAATCAACAAAATGTAGTAATTGTAATTTATTTTTTTTAATTCCTATAATTTCGATAGGTTTTATATATTTGCATTTGATTCTTAAATTAATGTATTTAAGAAAACTATATGTAATTTTGACTTTCATTTATAATTATTTATCAAAATGAACACTAACAAGACAAATGAAGTAGAATCTGTTGTAATCCGATTTGTTGGGGATTCCGGTGATGGGATGCAGCTTACCGGCTCACAGTTCACGGACACTGCTGCGATGCTGGGTAATGATATTGCAACATTTCCAAACTATCCAGCAGAAATTAGAGCTCCTCAAGGAAGTCTTTATGGTGTATCTGGGTTTCAAGTACAGATCGGGAGTGTTGAAATTAATACTCCTGGTGATGAACTTGATCTTTTAGTAGCTATGAATCCAGCTGGATTAAAAACAAACTTAGCCTCTTTAAAACCAGGCCATACTCTCATTGTTGATAGTGATTCGTTTAACTCAAAAAATCTTCAAAAAGCTGGATATACCTCCAATCCTTTGGAAGATGGCAGTCTGAATAACTACCGACTCCTCGAGGTTCAAATGACCACCCTTACAAAAGGGGCCGTAAAAGACGTCGAAGGATTGGATAATAAAACCATCACTCGATCCAAGAATATGTTTGCTCTTGGGATGGTCTATTGGATGTATCATCGATCTACAGCATATACCATCAACTTTTTTAATAAAAAATTTAAAAACCATCCTCATTTAATTGAAGCCAACACAAAAGTTTTAAAGGCTGGCTATAATTATGCCGACACCCTTCAATTAATTTCAAACACCTACAAAGTTGCTCCGGCTAAAATGGAGAAAGGAACTTATAGGATCATTATGGGAAATACGGCTTTGGCGTGGGGATTTTTAGCAGCAGCTGAACGATCTAAATTAAATTTATTTTTAGGATCCTATCCTATAACCCCCGCTTCGGATATCTTACATGAGCTTTCAAAGCACAGACATTTTGGAGTTACAACCTTTCAAGCAGAGGATGAAATCGCAGGAATCACATCTGCCATAGGTGCTTCATTTGCTGGAAAACTTGCGATTACTACAACTTCAGGTCCTGGTTTAGCGCTCAAAGGAGAAGCGTTAGGATTGGCTGTAATGACAGAGTTGCCATTGGTGGTTGTCAATGTTCAAAGAGGAGGGCCTTCAACAGGTTTACCGACGAAGACAGAACAGTCCGACTTACTTCAAGCAATGTATGGTAGAAATGGAGAAAGCCCTGTCATTGTAATTGCAGCGAGTACTCCCTCTAATTGCTTTGATTATGCTTATGAAGCTTCAAGAATCGCCATTGAACATATGACACCTGTAATTTTATTAAGTGATGGATACATTGCTAATGGAACAGGTCCTTGGAAAATTAAAAAGTCTATTGAGTTAGATGAAATTACTCCACGATTCATACAAGCAGACCAAATTCCTGAACAGTGGCATCCCTATCAAAGAGATGAAAGCAACCTTGCGAGAGATTGGGCTTTACCTGGGCTCAAAGGATTTGAACATCGAATCGGAGGTCTTGAAAAAGACTTAAACTCAGGAAATGTTTCCTATGATCCGATAAATCATGAAAAAATAACCAAAATCAGGGCTGCCAAAATTGAATTAGTAAAAAATAAAATTCCACACTTAGACTTGAAATTTAATTCTTCTGGAGCTCTACTTGTGGTTGGATGGGGAGGTACTTATGGATCATTGTTTTCTGCTGTTAAAGATCTTGTAAATGAAGAAGACTCTATTGGATTTGTTCACTTTAACTATATTAATCCCATGCCCTCAAATACAGAGGCTGTTCTTCGACAATTTAAAACTATTTTGGTTTGTGAACTAAACAATGGCCAACTATCTTACTTACTCCAATCAAGATTTGAAGGTTTAAATATCAAGCAATACAATAAGATTCAAGGTTTGCCCTTTAGCAAGTCGGAACTGAAACATGAATTTAAAAAATACCTCAATTAATTATGGAAGCTCTTACAGAAAAATATAGCTACAAAGATTTTGCAAGTGATCAAGAGGTCCGATGGTGTCCAGGCTGTGATGATTATGTCATCTTACGAGCCATGCAAAAAGCACTTCCTGAGATTGGTGTATCTAGAGAAAATATCGTATTTGTTTCAGGGATTGGTTGCTCCTCCAGATTCCCATACTACATGAACACCTATGGAATTCATTCCATTCACGGAAGAGCACCAGCCGTAGCGACAGGTGTCAAACTTGCAAATGAAAATTTAAGTGTTTGGATCATCACAGGTGATGGCGATTCAATGGCTATTGGAGGAAACCATTTTATACACTTGTTGAGAAGAAACATCAACCTCAATATCGTGTTGTTTAACAATGAAATTTACGGTCTTACTAAGGGTCAATTTTCTCCAACTTCGAGCGTCGGATTAAAAACCAAATCTTCCCCCTATGGAAATGAACAACCTCCTTTCTCAGCCGGAGAATTGGCACTTGGAGCGAGAGGAAAATTTTATGCACGTGTTGCAGGAAATAACCCAAAAGAGATGGAAGACATCTTTATCCAATCTGAACAATTTAAAGGGACCGCTTTAATTGAGGTCCTTCAAAATTGCGTGATTTTCAACAATGGATGTTTCTCAAAATATACCGACAAAAACAACAAAGAGAACCAACAATTATATGTTGAACATGGAAAACCAATGATATTTGGGAAAGAAAAAAATAAAGGGATTCGATTGAAAGGACTTCAATTAGAGGTCGTTACGATTGGCGAGAATGGGGTTACAGAAAACGATTTATTAGTGCACGATGCGAAAATAGAAGATCCGACCTTACATTTAATGTTAATTCGTCTCAGTGCTCCAATAGTCACAGGAGTGATTCGAGCTGTTACCTCTACAACCCTAGAGGACAGCATGAACGAAGTGACTGAAAATGTAAAAAAGTCATCACATTTTAATAGTGTAGATGACCTATTTTTTTCAGGCGAAACTTATGAAGTTAATTAATAACTCATAGAAAAAGATCAAGGCTGCGATTTTATATCGTACAACTCATATCTTGTCCACAACACATCGGGGATTTTATTTTTCCTTCACATGTAGGACATTTTGACACCTGAACCTGTCGACCATCTGCAGTGGTAATCGAATCATTTACTAAAGGTTCATTACATTTTGCACAGGTTGCGTTGACCGACATCCCACACACATTACATTCATATGTTGCCATAATTAATTTTTTTTCAATTTAATGATTCTTATTTATACATCACAATGATTCCTTGTTTTTTGTGATTAAATCATTTGACGGTTTATACAAATACCATAATGATTAATAATACCGCTCCTGCCAAGCTAAAATACAAGCCCTTTTTAAAAACTGAAGTTGATGGCATAAACATCCAAAAAGAGGAGAGTGCAAAAAACACTAGAGAGATTCCAAAGAAAATATTGAAATAGTACAACGGACTATCAACTGTTGCTTTGTGCATATGTTCTATTTTGTCAAGAAGATAGGGAAGCTCTGCTTTCTCATAAGATACCGCTCCAGTTGAAACATCATAAGTTCCCGTTTTGTTAAAGTGAATAATATTCCCTTCTGTTTTATCTACAAAAACTCTTGTTCGAAGCGCTTTACCGATATCTTCTCCTTTTAAATTAGGGTCGATGGTCATTTCAACTTGAGTTACTTTTTTAAAGGTATTGGTGTTTCTATAGACCATGATTATTCCACTAAGACCATATACCAGCATGATTCCAGCTAAGAAAAATCCTAAATAGCGGTGATAAATTCTAATTTTGTTTGAAGCGTTTCTTGAGTTGAGTTTCATTGTTTTTAAATATTTATTTCTAATTAGATACCTAAAATACATAAAGGTTTAATATCCCTTATTTTAATTTTAAGATAACTGCTTGATAAGGTTTTAAAACAGCTTTTCCATCAGCAGTTTCAAGATCCTCATAATTATTAATTAAAGTATCAGACCATTTGTAGTTGCTCAAATCAAGTGTTGAATTCTCTTTGCTGTAATTTAATACCACCAAAACTTTTTGACCTTCATAAGATCTAAGGTAGGCATAGATTTGATCTTCTGTATCTAAAAGCTCATAATCACCGTAAATCAATACTGGATTTGAGGTCCTTAAAGCTGTCATTGCTCTGAAGTGGTTTAAAATAGAATTTGAATCTTCATTTTGAGCTACAACATTGATAGTTTTAGTGTTTTCATTTACTGGCAACCAAGGTGTTCCTGAAGTAAATCCACCTTTTTCAGTAGCATCCCACTGCATAGGAGTTCGTCCATTATCACGAGAAAACTTACTTGCGCGTTTTAAGAAGGCATCTGGGTCTCCACCTTCGCTAAGCGTTTTCTTATAACTATTGATTGTACTTATATCGTCGTATTGCTCAATAGCGTCAAAATAAATGTTTGTCATCCCCAATTCATCACCATAATACAAATAAGGAGTTCCTCGCATGGACAGTAAAAAGGTATGCAACATCTTTGCTGATACTGCTCTAAATTCATCGGTATCATCAGTAAAACGCGATACTAAACGCGCCTGATCGTGATTGGACAAAAAGATAGAAATCCATCCCTTTTCAGAAAACTCATTGTCCCATTTAGTGAAAACTTCTTTAAATATTTTTGGACTATACCCTTCTTTATTAGGAAGATCAACCGCATCAAAGGCGTAAGCCATCGATAGTTCATTTCGATCGGCATCGACTAATTCATGAGCTTCTTTAAAATTTCTTCCAGCTCCCTCTGCAACACTCATCACATTGTACTTAGAAAAGACTTCGTCGTACATCAATTTTAAATAATCGTGAAGTCCCTCTTGCATCGCATAGTATTGGATAAAATCCTTTTCATAGCCCTCTGGGAATTTTGGGAATGTAGTATCCTTAGCTGCAAATTGAAAGGCGTCTAATCTAAATCCGTCTACTCCTTTTTCTGACCAAAATTTGAGAATATCAATAACCTCCTCTTTTACTTTTGGATTGGACCAATTTAAATCGGGTTGTTGTTTAGCAAAATAGTGTAGGTAATAAGCATCGGTAATCGAATCATAAGCCCAGGCATCCCCTTTATCATCAAATAGACTGTAACGATAGTTAGGTTTCCCTTTTTCAGCAGGCCACCAATGGTAGTAATCTCTATAAGGGTTATCTCTTGAAGAGCGCGATGCTTTAAACCAAGGATGCTCCCAAGAAGAATGGTTCACTACAATATCCATTATGATCTTTAGATCTCTTTTGTGCATCTCTTCTAACAAAGTATCAAAAGCTTCCATACCACCGTACTCCTTAGCAATTGCTCTGTAATCACTAACGTCATATCCATTGTCAAAGTTTGGTGATTCGTAAATTGGATTTAACCAAATCGCGGTAACACCAAGTGATTTGATATAATCCAACTCTTCAATAATACCTTTGATATCACCGATACCATCACCGTCAGTGTCTTTAAATGATCTTGGATAAATTTGATAGACAATGGCCTCTTTCCACCATTTTTTCTGTTGTGTTTCTTTTACCTGTGCTGTTGGTCCACACGAAAAGAAACCTAGAGCTAGTAAGATGACTAAAATTTTAGAATACATGTTTAAAGTTTGGTTTTATGTTATTTGAATTAAAATCAAATAATCACACACTGGAAGCAACCTATCAAAAAAAGTCAATCCCTTGAGATTAATTGAATTTCTTATATGCCATTAGGCCCCTCAAAATGCGGCTCCAATGCTATGTTTTTAAGTTTTATTAATTTATTTAGAAAGGCTTGATTTCTTTCAAAATTTTTCTCCTTTTCAATCAAAACAGCTTTGCCTTGGGCATGAATACTGAAAAAATCAGTATTGTAAAGGTGTAATTGATAATAAGGAACGGCCCAAACAAAAGTCTCTGTTTGAATTTTAAAGTGAATAACAATTCCTTTTGGACGTAATTCGATAACAATTTTTTTAAAATAGTCGTCGGTCAATGGCTTCTCAAAATCAAAATTTCTAAACTCAACGACTTTTAAATAGTTGGATCCCACACGGTGTTTGAATCGATGCCATATTGAAAAAGGCGACCCCACTAAATCATTCAACGCTGCGTCAAGCAGCTTTTCTTTATAGGAATTATTGTAAAACATTGTCGTGCATTTAACGCTTGTACAAAATTAAGGTTTTAAAAAAGATAGGGGACGATTCATTTGTTGTTTTTTAATTTAAAAACCTCGTTTGGAAGTTGAATGGCCTTTCCAACAAATACCAAATTTCCATTTTTGGGCGTGAATACTCACAATTTATCAATAAAAGTAAATTTATTTTAAAGAATGTAAAAGTTTTAAATACCTCCTGTTTTTTTTAAGGGGGTATAAAAATAAATATACTAATTTTGCCGCCCATCCCATAAAAATTTTGGGGTATTATAAAAATATTACGACTATGGAAACTATTAACTCATTGACAGCTGAGGACCCTCAGCAACTAGTCAATGCAATTGATTCAGTATGGGTAGCCATTTGTGCTGCCATTATCTTTTTAATGGAAGG
>Ga0233451_10000068_pt1 | contig 99926 bp, 87 predicted proteins | sample 011ome_29_FD_183052 | JGI IMG/M metagenome (GOLD analysis project Ga0233451, IMG submission 183052) | Coastal salt marsh microbial communities from the Groves Creek Marsh, Skidaway Island, Georgia - 011504CT (spades assembly) | ecosystem: Environmental > Aquatic > Marine > Intertidal zone >... | reverse complement strand
TCATCGCTTCGATAACACACAATACGTCACCTTCTTTTACCGTATCACCGACTTCAACAAAAGCAGGTTTTTCGGGTGCAGACTTGCGATAGAAAGTTCCAATGATGGGAGACTTGATGGTGATGAAGTCATCATCAGCGTCGTTTGTTTCCTGAGTCTCAGTAGGAGCAACTGGAGCAGAAGCCACTGGGGCTACTACTGGAGCTGCTTCAGAAACTTGAACGGGAGCAAGTTGCTGAACAAACCCTGTCGTTTCAATAGGTTGTGAATCAGGCCCCGTTTTGATAGTGATTTTTACATCCTCCATTTCGAGTTTGACCTCTTGGGCTCCTGACTTGGCCACAAATTTGATTAGGTTTTGAATGTCTTTAATATTCATAAGTGATCGTTTTATTTTTAATAAGCCCAACTAAGGTAGGCTGCACCCCAAGTAAAACCTCCGCCAAATGCAGCGAAGATCAACTTATCTCCTTTTTTAAATTTTGATTTATTGTCATTTAAGAGCAGCGGTATGGTTGCTGCCGTTGTATTGCCGTAATAGGCGATATTCATCAGCACTTGATCTTCTTTAAGCCCAATCCGATTTGCAGTAGCATCTACGATTCTCTTATTGGCTTGATGGGGAACGAGATAACTGATTTCTTCCCCTTTTAAATTGTTGCGTTTAAAAACTTCTTCCGCTGCATTGGCCATTTCAGACACGGCGTATTTAAAAACAGTTTTTCCTTCTTGAAACAGATTGTGCCAATTGTTGTCCAAGGTTTCTTGAGAAGTAGGATAAAGTGAGCCACCGGCTTTAATACGAAGTGACATGCGTTCTGTTCCGTCGCTTCTCAAATATTCGTCTTCCCAGCCAAACTCATTACTGCTGGGTTCAAAGAGGACAGCTCCTGCGCCGTCACCGAATATGATACAAGTGGTTCTATCCGTATAATCCACTATAGAGGACATCTTATCGGCTCCGATGAGTAAGACTTTTTTGTAACGTCCCGAGTTAATGTAGGCTGCACTGGTACTCATTCCGTATAAAAAGCCCGAGCAGGCAGCATTTAGGTCGTAAGCAAAGGCATTCTGCGCCCCTATAGAAGAAGCGACATAAGCCGCGGTTGCAGCCACAGGCAGGTCTGGTGTTATGGTAGCGACCAAGACCATATCAATGGTTGAAGGATCAATCTGGTGGTTGGAAATTAAATCTTGGGCAGCTTCAATAGCTAAATAGGAAGTGGCTTTGTTTGGATCTTTTAATATCCGACGTTCTTTAATTCCCGTCCGAGATGTGATCCATGCATCATTTGTATCAACCATTTTTTCTAAATCTTCATTAGATAAAATTGTATCAGGCACATAACCCCCAACGGCTGTGATGGCCGCTTTTGTTTGATTCGTCCTTTCTAGATTCATGCTAATGCGTAGCAGTAAACTGATCTATTGATAAGTGAAGATAGTAGTTTTTTTATGCAATCAAAACAATTGCAATAAAAAAGCCCTAGTGAAATTGGCATGGTTTTCAAGCCGAGTTTTTATGCTTCAGCAGTTGCCGTTGCATCTACAAGTACCTTACCTCTGTAGTAAAGTTTTCCCTCGTGCCAGTGCGCTCTGTGGTATAAATGTGCTTCTCCAGTTGAAGAGCAAGTCGCAATTTGCTGATCCGCAGCTTTGTAGTGCGTACGCCTTTTGTCTCTTCTTGTTTTAGAAATTTTTCTTTTAGGATGTGCCATAATGTTTCTTTTTTATCCTTTTTACAAAAGATCTTTTAATTTATTCCAACGTGGATCTTCAGACCCTTTTAAATGCGTTTCTTTCGGTTCTAATGCTTTGAGCTTTTCTACGATTTCACTTTTTAAGGTGCCGTCCTCTATTCCAGGATGTACACGCTTCTGCGGAAGCGATAATACTACCATTTCATAAAAGTATTGCCCCACATCAATTTGATAGCTTCCTTCGGGCAAGACCAAAATTTCGTCTGAAGGCTTGTCGGGTGGGATACCAAATTTGACGATCAGATCGAAGGCTGCCTCTATCGGATAATCAAACAACTCCATGGAAACATCGCAAGGAAGAACCACCGGTCCGCTTACCTCAAAATGCAACTCTAAAAAAGTTGACTTTTTATCTAAAGTCAGCTGCCCCTGAAGGCTTGCCTGACTAAAATCATCGTACTCAAAATGCGCAAAGAACGTCTTGTCGATTGTAAACTCGAATTGATGCTTTCCTTCTTTCAGCCCCACAAACGGGATTGTAAATTCTTTCATCGCTTTCATTCATCCACAATTGAGGCGCAAATTTATAAAAAAAACTAAAGTAACCACCTAATTTATACAGTATTCTGATTTAAACAGTTAGGCAATATTAAAAGGCTTTAAACTTAGGATTGAGTGTTGGGGGCTGTTTTTATTTCTTTTTTTAGAGATGTTGTAATCAGTGCTACAAGAGACCTGACTTTACAAGACAACATATAGTCACCTGGATTTAGCTTTGCTAAAATTGATGATAACTAGTGTATATCCGCATAGTTGCATTTATTTCCCTTATAAAGAGTGAAAGCTGTTTGACTAAAATATAGATAGTGAATAGACCGTAGGTTGTCCATAATAAAGTATAGGATTTGGGTTTATACCAACAAGATATAAAAAAATGGGTTTTTGTTAAATCCTTTGCCTTAAGGAAAAGAAGTTCTACTCAATTAGAAGCTAGTTAAATATTTGTGCCTCTAAATAGCGAACTGCAGTAGCGGTTAAATTTTTTCTGTCCTTGGCTTTGGCTTTAAACAAGTCAAGGGTTTTTCTGTTTAATTTTCGTCCTTTGATAAAAACAGTATTTGGATTTTTAAGTACCGATATGTCTTCTAAGGGATTCTTTTCCAACAGCAATAGATTTGCAATTTTACCTACTTCAACACTTCCTAGGGAATTCACAACAGCATGAGTTTTAGAAGCATTAAGTGTAGCTGTTTTAAGCACTTCGTAATTGGAAAGTCCTGCCTGTTTGTAAAAAAGTAATTCTTTATGAATTGAAAAGCCAGGCAGGGTTACACCTATACCCCCGTCCGTACCGCAAATTAAATTTACCCCAGCTTGGTGAAGTTTTTGAACAATACGCAGATGAAAATCATGTTGATTTTTTATTCTACTGACCACAGAGGAATCTTTTTGCTTGGCATCAAACCAGCGCTTAAACTGTTTTTTACCATCTACTTTTCGGATAAGCGGATTCATATATTCCAAGGCTTTGGAGTCTAAAATGGCATCATCACTTAGCATTTGATAGATGTTGTTAAATTCGGTTAGGGTAGGACAATAACTTACGGACTTGTAGTCAGCAATGGAATCAATTATGGGCTGTAATTTTAGGGTGTCTAAGTCAAATTGCAAGGGTTGTTGTACAATTTCCTCAACGTGTTCTATGGATTTGATGGAGGAATTTAAATGATAGGAAAAGGGCACCTTTTGAGAAGGATGCGCAACAATGTCAAGCTTGGAAATTTTAGCTTGTTCAATGACCGCATCAAAAAGTTCCCTATCCAATCCATAATAGGTTTTGATAAAATCATAACCGCTTTTTTTAATTGAAATAACTTTTTCCTTAGCCTCTTTTTTACTTCTAAGATTTAAATTATCACTTCCAATAAATGTTACACCTGTCAGTTTTGGACCTGTTGTAAAAAAGCTAGGAGAGTAAATAAGGTTGTTTTCAACATCCTTTTAAATTCTTAAATGCATGGGCATACCCCATAAATTCCGAACTGTTGTCACCCCATTGGAAAGGTAAAGGCCCAACTCGTACCGATCCCAAAGGTGAATATGCATATCGATCAGCCCGGGACTTAAGAATTTATTTTTTGCATTGATAACTTCTACTCCTTTAACCATAAGACTGTCGGCAATCTGATCGATGACCCCTTGTTTTATATAGACCGTTTTATTTTTTAATACAGTGTCTTGATTCATGGGGATAATATTGACATGGGTAATTAGATAAGAGTCAGCAGCTGATTTTTTGCTTTTATCAATCGTTAGATATTGGGTCCTTTGAGAATCAATAAATAATGCGGCGGCAGAGGTGACTATCAGAAGTCCAACTATAAAAATTAGAAATTTAAATAGGCGTTTAATCATAAGTAGTTATTCATTTTTTAACAAGCTTATTGCCATGTTTGTTCACTAATAACAAGATATAAAAAAATGGGTTTTAAAAAGGCCAAAGAAGAGGGGCTGCTTGACTTAAACCAGCCCTTGAGCGATTAAATATTCCGCGATTTGAACGGTGTTTGTAGCTGCTCCTTTTCTAAGGTTATCCGCTACTATCCACATATTGACTGCATTGGGGTGAGAAGTATCTCGGCGGATACGACCGACAAAAACAGCGTCTTTACCTTCCGCAGTTATGGGCATGGGATAGTGATTGTTTAAAGGGTCGTCTTGGGCTTCTACTCCTGAGGTATTTTCAAGCAATTCCCGAATACGAGCTACACTAAAATCCTTTTCGAATTCTATATTGACTGCTTCGCTATGTCCACCCACTACTGGAATACGGACTGCAGTGGCTGTAACCCCAATACTATCGTCATTTAAGATTTTATGGGTTTCGTTGACCAATTTCATCTCCTCTTTGGTATAGTCGTTTTCCAGAAAGACGTCACAATGCGGAAGGGCATTTTTATGAATTTGATGTGGATATGCAGCATCCGTTTCTAGTCCTTGTGACTCCTGTTCTAATTGTTGAACCGCTTTTACCCCAGTTCCAGTAATGGACTGATAGGTTGAAATGATCAATCTTTTAATTTGAAATTCTCGGTGGAGCGGTGCCAATGCCATGACCATTTGTATGGTCGAACAATTAGGGTTGGCAATGATTTTATCCTCCTTGGTCAATTCCTGTCCGTTGATTTCAGGGACGACCAATTTTTTGCTGACATCCATTCGCCAGGCAGAAGAATTATCAATGACGGTGGTGCCTACTTCTGCAAATTTTGGAGCCCATTCTAATGAAGTCGATCCACCAGCTGAAAAGAGTGCTATATCCGGTTGAGCAGCGACTGCTGTTTCCAATCCGATAACAGTATAAGAGGTATTTTTATACTTAAGGGTTTTGCCTACTGAGCGTTCAGAAGCAACCAAGAGTAACTCACTAATTGGAAAGTTACGCTCTTCTAAAACTTTTAACATGATCTCGCCAACCATACCTGTGGCACCTACTACCGCAATTTTCATCTGTTTGATTTAAATTCGGAGCAAAAATACTACTAATTCAAAGCCAAGCAAATAGAAGCTTGTTTTGTTTCAAAAAAATAACATAGTGTTTGTTTTGCAACAAAGTTTCATTCGTGCAGCTGGCGTTTGATTCTGGGCCCGAGACCAGTGAGCAATTCATAGCTGATGGTATTGGCTTTTTCAGCAAAGTCTACAGCTGTTAGGGTTTGGTCAAAAAAGTGTACTCGATCGCCAGTCTTACAGGGGATACCGCTGACATCGACCATAAGCATGTCCATACAAATATTTCCAACGATAGGGGCTTGTTGACCGTTTACAGTGACCCAAGCTTTTTGGTGGCCAAAGTGACGTCCAATTCCATCGGCATGCCCAAGGGGGAGGGTTGCAATCCGAACCTTTTGGGGGGCAATCCAGCCGTTGTCATAACCCACAGCTTCTCCCTTCTCAACTTGGTGAATCTGGCTGATGATGGATTCCAGTGCAGCCACAGGTTTTAAAAGAGCATCCCATGCTGTTTTGTTGGCATAGCCGTGTAAAGCAATTCCACAGCGAACGGCATCCATTTGGCACTCGGGATAATTGAAAACACCCGAACTGTTGAGTAAGTGAAATTGGGGAGGTTTTTCACTTGCGGCTATATGTTGTGCTTTAATGTTATTAAAACGCTCAATTTGCAAATCACATATTTTGGAAGGGCGGTCATCTTCAGTAGCGGCGAGGTGGGAGTACACACTTTCCAGCCTAAAGCAGGATTGTTTTATTTTTTGAATGACAAAATCTACTTGGTCAAGAGGAAAACCCACACGGTTTAAACCGGTGTTGTATTTGATATGGATGGGGTAGTTTTTAATTCCTTTTTTGTTGAGGTAGAGTTCAACATTTTCCAGCAGTTCTTTAGAATATATACAGGGTTCTAAATCCGCAGCAATCAGATCGGGTATGGCTTGTTGTTGGGGGTAAAACACCATGATGGGTGTTTTAATACCATTTTCACGAAGGAGTGCTCCCTCTTCAGTATAGGCAACAGCTAGTTTATCGACACCCAATTCTACCAATCGTTTAGCAAAAGGAATTGCCAGACTACCGTAGGCATTGGCTTTGACTACTCCAATAATTTGGGTAGATGTTTTGAGTTGATTACGAATGACATCAAAATTGTGATCGAGATGTGCGAGGTAGAGGTGAAGTGTGTTCAACGGTCTTGGTGCTAGGACTTTTTGTTCTTTTTCTCAGCTTGGTCTTTCTTTTGATTTGCATTAAAAAATGCAGTCCGAGAGAGGGGCTCGTAATTTTCTCTTTCCCCCAAAAGCACCAGTTCATCTTCTTTTGAGGTTCTAAAACTGTAGTTTGCCAAATTTCCAGTTCGGGTGCAAATGGCGTGCACTTTAGTTACGTATTCTGCAGTTGCCATCAATGCAGGCATGGGTCCAAAGGGCTTACCTTTATAATCCATATCCAAACCAGCAACAATCACTCGTATTCCTCTATTGGCAAGGTCGTTACACACTTGTACAATTTCATCGTCAAAGAATTGGGCTTCATCGATACCTACTACATCACAATCGTCTGCAAGTATGGGGATGTTGGCAGCAGCAGGCACAGGAGTGGAGGGAATTTGATTTTGATCGTGAGAGGTGACCAGTTCATCGTCATAGCGCAGGTCGATTGCAGGTTTAAAAATCTCGATTTTCTGCTGTGCAAATTGTGCCCTCTTTAAACGGCGGATCAATTCCTCTGTTTTACCCGAAAACATTGAACCACAAATCACTTCGATCCATCCAAATTGTTCGTTTGTGTTAACAGTATTTTCTAAAAACATTTTGTAATTTTCAGCTAAATTAATGTGAGTCACCGAACTCTATCCATACAAAGGTATTAAATTCGGTTGGGTTGAAGTAGATTATTTTATGACAGAGAAAATAAAAATGGCTTTGAATGCTTGGGCTGAAAAGGTGTTAAAAGACCAAACTCAATGGGACACTGACCAAGTTCACCAGGCAATTCAAAAGTTGTATGAATTGTCCGTTTGTCAAAAGATTTTAATGGAGGACAGTGCTCCAGCTACCGACTTGTGGAAGCGCCAACAGGCAGAACTTTCCTCGGTATTGGAGACCCTGACGGGAACCTCTAAGGTGAAAAAAGTGGATAAAGAGGAGGAATTTGAAGTTCCCCCGATGATGGAAACCATCAAAAATATGGTTACAGAAATGCCCGAGCCTGAAAATTACGAACGCTTGTTTGAGGCAGTCAAAGAACCTCCTGTTTTTGTACCAAAAAATGCCGACGAGCCAGAAAATAAAACCGCTGATTCAACTCCTACACTGACTGAGACTGAAGAGCGTAAAAATCTCAACGATCAGTTTGCACAGTCCCTTTCCATAGATTTAAACGATCGACTCGCGTTTATCAAACATTTATTTGAGGAAAACGTCAGTGCTTACGAAGCAGTAATTTCTCAAATAGTTACCTACAGCACTTGGGATGAGGTGGATGAGTTTATTCAAACCAAAGTAAAAGTTGAATATCCCCATTGGAAAGACAAAGAAGCCTTAGAAGTTCGTTTTATGACGACTTTACAAAATAATTTTAGCGCTTAAATCAAAGTGCACAACTAAAATAAATTTAGAATTTGATCTATCTGATACCGACACCCATAGGCAACCTTGAAGATATGACACTAAGAGGCATACGATTGTTGAAAGAGGTAGATTTGATTTTAGCTGAAGACACAAGAACCAGTCAGAAGCTTCTCAATCATTACGAGATTAAAACGAGTATGCAGAGTTTTCACATGCATAACGAACACAAAAAAGTAGCTCAGGTGATTCAAGAGGTTCTCAGGGGTAAAACCATCGCTTTGATTTCCGATGCAGGGACACCGGGAATATCTGATCCAGGCTATTTATTGGTCCACGAAGCACTTAAGCAAGGGGTGAAGGTAGAATGTTTACCTGGACCAACTGCGCTTATCCCAGCCTTGGTTCAAAGTGGATTGCCTTCAGACCGATTTGTTTTTGAGGGTTTTCTTCCACCTAAAAAAGGAAGACAAGGTCGCTTAAAACAAATGGCAGAAGAAAGTAGAACGACAGTCTTTTATGAATCTCCTCATAAAATTATCAAGACCCTTGGGCAGATGCTGCCATATTTTGGTCCCCAACGCAAGCTAGCTGTAGTACGTGAGTTGAGTAAAAAATTTGAAAGTAACTTTAGAGGAAGTTTAGAAGAAGCAGTCCACTTTTTTGAAGAACATCCTCCAAAAGGGGAATTTGTAATTGTTGTAGAAGGAACTAAAAACAAATAGTATGTTGTGGCAAGCGGTAAGCCCTTCAGAAGATTCAAAAGTGCAGGAGTTGGTTGATCAGCTCAATGTTCCAAGGGAGGTTGCGTATTTATTAGCCCAGCGTGGGATTACTACTTTTGATCAGGCTAAAGAGTATTTTAGGCCGGAGTGGAGCCAGCTGCACAGCCCCTTTTTGATGCAGGATATGCAGCAAGCAGTTGAACGAATTGCCCATGCCATAGACCGATCAGAAGCCGTAATGGTCTTTGGAGATTACGATGTGGACGGGACGACTTCGGTCGCTTTGGTGACCTCCTATTTACAAAATCATTTGGAGGTTGTTGTTCCCTATATTCCCGACCGCTATAAAGAGGGCTACGGCATTTCAAAAGCGGGTATTGATGAAGCCAAAGCCCAAGGGATTAGTTTAATTATTGCCCTTGATTGTGGAATTAAAGCTCATGAACAAGTTGCCTACGCCAACGAGTTGGGAATAGATTTTATCATTTGTGATCACCACCTTCCTGACGCAACACTTCCCCAAGCAGTAGCTGTATTGGACCCCAAAAGAGCCGATTGTGAATATCCTTATAAAGAATTGTGCGGTTGTGGGATTGGGTTTAAGTTGATTCAAGCCTTACAGCAACACTTTGGACTAGAAGTAGCCGATTTAAACGTTTATTTGGACTTGGTTGCTACGGCCATTGCAGCAGACATAGTCCCGATGACTGGAGAAAACAGACTGCTGAGTGCTCTGGGAATTGAACGCATACGTCAAGCCCCTCGAGCGGGCTTTCAGTTTTTTCTTTCGACTTTAAAAAAACCGGTAAGGGTAAGCGACTTGGTTTTTGTTATTGCCCCTCGAATTAACGCTGCGGGGAGAATGAATCAAGGTATAAGTGCTGTAGAATTACTGCTCACAAAAAGTCAAGAAGAAGCCTTACCTCTGGCTCGTTCCATTGAGTTTTTTAATACGGAACGCCGCTCTACTGATGAGCGAATTACTAAAGAAGCACTTCAACAAATCGAGTTGGAGGAAGCCAAACAAAACGCCACTACTGTGGTGTATCATCCATCCTGGCATAAGGGTGTTATCGGTATAGTGGCTTCACGTCTGATTGAAAATTACTACAGACCCACAGTTGTACTGACCAAGTCTGAAGAGGTTTTGGCGGGTTCTGTACGATCTGTCAAAGGCTTTGATGTTTATCAAGCATTGGAGGCTTGTAAAGACCACATGATTCAGTTTGGAGGTCACAAATACGCCGCTGGACTTACCTTAGAGAAAACCCAGCTTGAAGGATTTAAAGCGGCCTTTGAAAAGGCTGTTCAAGAGCGGATACTGGACTCTCAAAAAGCTCCAGTCATGCACTACGATGCAGAACTGACTTTGAATACCATTAGCCCCAAATTATACCGCATACTAATTCAGATGGCTCCTTTTGGACCTAAAAACATGAAACCGGTATTTGTAAGTCATAATTGTATAGACAAAGGGGGCAGCCGTTTAGTAGGAAAAGATCAAGACCATTTAAAACTTGAAATGGTCGATCCTAACGGAACAGTAATCCAAGGGATTGGCTTTGGTCTAGGACAGCATCACAGTAAAGTGAAGCAAAAAAATCCTTTTTCCATTTTATATACCCTAGACGAAAATGAATTTAATGGGATAGTAAGTCTGCAGCTGGTGATTAAGGATATTAAATTTTAGAAAGCAACTTTAAGGTAGAGGGATCGTGACTGTTTTGAGCTTTTCTACAGATATCATCAAGGACTTTAGTTGCCAATTGTTTTCCCAGCTCTACGCCCCATTGGTCGTAGCTGTAGATATTCCAAAGTACACCCTGTACAAATATTTTGTGTTCGTAAAGTGCGATCAATGCACCTAAATTTTCAGGAGTCAATTGTTCAATCAAAATCGTATTGGTAGGCTTGTTGCCCTCAAAAACTTTAAAAGGGGCCAACTCTCTTTGTTGGGATTCAGACAAACCAGAATTTTGTAGTTCTGACATGACTTGATCTTTAGTTTTACCAGTCATTAAAGCTTCTGTCTGTGCAATAAAATTGGCGAGTAATTTATTTTGATGATCGGTATTTCCGTTGAGGGATTTTTTAAATCCGATAAAGTCGGCTGGTATGAGTTTGGTTCCCTGATGAATCAATTGGAAAAAAGCGTGTTGAGCATTTGTCCCTGAAGCACCCCAAATGATCGTACCTGTTTGATAATCTACAGGCTTACCGTCACGACCAACGTATTTACCGTTACTCTCCATAATTCCTTGTTGGAGGTAGGCAGGTAGGTTTTTCAGATATTCTGTATAAGGGATGATGGCTTCGCTTTCAGCTCCCCAAAGGTTGTTGTACCAAATACTCAACAGTCCTAAAACAACAGGGATATTTTGTTTAAAAGGAGTTTCTTGAAAATGAAGATCCATTTTTCCTGCCCCGCGAAGCAGTGCCTTAAAATGGTCAGGCCCAACGGCCAAACAGATGCTTAGACCCACCGTACTCCAAAGAGAAAAACGACCACCAACCCAGTCGCTCATGGGAAAGGTATTCTCAGGATCAATACCAAAAGCTTTGATCTTTTCGAGATTGGTAGAGACCGCAACAAAGTGTTGGGCAATACCGCTTTCAGGGGCTTGAGATAAAAACCATTGACGAATACTGTTTGCATTGCTCAAAGTTTCTTGAGTGGTAAAGGTTTTGGACACCACTACAAACAAGGTAGTTTCTGGATTCAAACCTTTTAAAACTTCGACATGATGGTCTCCATCTACGTTTGAAACAAAACGAACCTCTAATTGATTTTGATAATGGGCTAAGGCTTCTACTACCATAGCGGGACCAAGGTCAGATCCACCAATACCGATGTTGACGACATTGGTTATAGGCTTTCCAGAATACCCTTTCCAATCTCCAGAGATGACTTTTTCACAAAAAGCAAACATCTTATTTTGTGCAGCCTCTACCTCAGCTAAAATATTCTTCCCTTCAACTAAAATAGGATCTTTTTTAAGCGTTCTCAAAGCAGAATGGAGTACTGCTCTGTTCTCAGTGCTATTTATCGTTGCTCCAGAAAATTGCGCTTTAATGGCTTCTGTAAGACCACTTTCTTTTGCCAATTCAAGCAATAGGTCAAAACCCTTTTGGTCAATTCTATTTTTCGAAATATCTACATAAAAATCTTCCCATTCAAAGGTGGTATAGTCCAAGCGGTTGGTCTCATTTTTAAAATGATCTAAGATTGAACTTTGTGCGATTTTTTGCTGGTGAGCTAGCAGTGCATTCCAAGAAGAATTTTCTGTTAAGGGTATATTAGGAAGGGTCTTTTTTTGCATTTTGGTTTTGATTATGGATTACAGCAATTTCTGAATCCGTTTGAGTTTCAAAAGCTATGCAATCTAATTTAGTTTTGTAGGGAACGATGTATCTGGCAAATTTAGATTTTAACTCAGGGGCGATGGGTTTAGCATCAGGAAGTTTTTGTTTAAAGGGATCTACCTGACGGCCGTTTTTCCAAAATCGGTAACATACATGAGGGCCTGAGGTATTTCCTGTCATACCGACCCATCCAATAACATCTCCTTGCTCGACAAATTGCCCTACCTTAACATTTCTTTTTTTCATGTGAAGGTATTGGGTAGAATAGGTACCGTTGTGTTTGATCATTACATAGTTTCCATTCCCTCTGGTATAGCTCGCTTTGGTTATAGTTCCATTTGCAGTGGCAAGTATGGGCGTTCCAACGGAGGCCGCAAAATCAGTTCCTTTATGTGGACGGATACGATTGCCGTAATAAGCAATTCTTCTTCTGAGATTATAACGAGAAGAGACTCTATTGAACTTTAGAGGGCCTTGTAAAAAGGCTCGCCTCAAGCTTTTTGCCTCATCGTCAAAATAGTCAACTATCCCTTTTTCTTCATCACTGATGTATTCAAAAGCGTAAAGCGGTTTTCCTTTGTGTTCAAAGTAGGCTGCTTTGATTCGTTCTATACCGATAGAAATACTGTCGTCGACAAACTTTTCAGTGTAAATAATTTTAAATCGATCTCCTTTTTGTAATCGAAAAAAATCAATTGTCCATGCGTAAACATCAGAAAGGTAGTAGGTCAGTGCTTCATTAATTCCACTGTTTTGCATGGTTTCATAAAGTGAACTTTCGATAATTCCACTTGCTTCAAGCTCAACAGTTCGAAAGGGTTTGACCACTTCCTCACCAAATAGACTGTCCTTGAGGTGGATTTTTTTATAGGTTGAAACATCAGGGTGATAGACAAAATACTCAGGAGTGGGGATAGAGTCTTTACTAAAAAACAAGGTGTAGGGCTTTCCAAGAGTCAGTTTGCGAATGTTTACTGTTCCCTTTATGGCTTGAAGTACAGCATAGACTTCAGGGTAGTCAATACCGTTGCTTTCTAAAATTTTCCCAAAGGTATCCCCTCTTTTAATCTTAAATTCTTTTACTGCGTAATTGTTTCGATCTATTCCAAAATAGAAATCCGGTGCTGGCTCCTCCTTGATTTCTTCAGTGACAACTACCTTATCCTCCTCTACGTCCTTACATCCCATAGTAAAAAAGAGCAACAAGATCATTGTGCAATTGATGGCTCTAGGGGTTTTCAATAAGATGTTGAATGAATTCATGGATAATTTTAAAAGAAGAAAATTTAGTCTACAATAATTTTAAAAGGGTGTTTTAGGTTTTTAAAGTTTTCAATATCCGCCTTGATTGAACCGACTAAAATGTCTGCCTGCAGTCGAATAGGCAATCTGTTTTTATCGTCAGAAACCCAAAGCGTTACGCTTTCTTGTTCTTCAAAGACCCTTCCCGATTGAACCATTGGACGAAATTTTAAGCAGTTGACATCTCCAAATTTACTTCCTATTGTTTCTTTTCCCAAGTATTTTAATTTGAAAACATAATTTTCATTATCAAAAAACATATTGATATCAAAAGTATCATTAACGGAAATCCCTTCTTCGGGGTAGTGATTTCTCAGATAATAAAAACAAGAAATGAGATCGTGAACATTGGGTTCTATTTCGTACTCATTGGTCTCTTGTTTTTTTTTGTCGAGTACTTTGGAGGTATTGAGTTCGTGGTCAAAATCGATTTCAATATTTTTGGTATAGCCTCCTTCGTTTATGTTGCGAATAAACTTATAGGGAGCACCAGTTTTTTCATCAAAATAGCTTTCATAATAATCTTCAACTTTAAAAAACCATCGCGCCAAACCTGTTGTTTCACCAAATCCTTTGGCATGGAAGACGGGTTTTGTTCCCAGAGTATCGCGCTCTAAAGCAAAGCCTGCATAACTGGCATTAAAAGGCCCATAATGGAGCCTGAGTTGAAACCACTCTCCTTCTTTAAACGACTCTACAGGGGTTAAAGAATCTATAGGGAAGCTTTGAGAGGCACCCGTGTACAAGCCAAAAAGTAGTACAAATAAGATACGTTTTGCCATGGGGCAAAGGTAAGGAATCAGAAATGATGATATTATACAAAGACCTTTAAAAATTGTTAAAAATCAAGGGTGTAAAGCTTTGAATATCTTTTCACCTTTTTGAGGGCCTAAAAGAGCGATCATTTCTTTTTGTGTACCCTCTTTGACACGTTTGACCGATTTAAAATGACTGAGTAGTTGTTCACGTGTGGCCGGTCCTACTCCAGGGATTTGATCTAATTCCGAGCCTAGACTGGATCGACTTCTCTTATTTCGATGAAAGGTAATTCCAAAACGGTGGGCTTCATCTCGAGCGCGTTGAAGGATTTTAAGTGTCTCTGATTTCTTGTCCAAATACAAGGGTATAGAGTCCTCTGGAAAATAGATTTCCTCAAGTCTTTTGGCAATACCCAGAATAGATATTTTACCCCTTAAACCCAGTAAATTCAAACTTTTTACTGCAGATGAAAGTTGTCCCTTACCCCCGTCTATCACAATGAGTTGGGGCAAAGAAGCCTCTTCTTCCAGTAATCTTTTATACCTTCTATAGACCACTTCTTCCATGGAAGCAAAGTCGTCTGGACCACTTACCGTTTTGATATTGTAATGGCGGTAATCCTTTTTAAAGGGCTTTCCATCTCGAAATACCACACAAGCAGCTACAGGATTTGACCCCTGAATGTTAGAGTTGTCAAAGCATTCAATATGGTATGGTGCTTTAGGAAGTCTCAAGTCTTTTTTCATTTGCTCCATTATACGCTTTACGTGTCGATCAGGATCTACAATTTTGATTTGCTTAAAACGCTCCATTCTAAAATATTTCGCATTGTGGAGTGACATCTCTACCAGCTTCCGTTTATCTCCTTGTTGGGGAACCTCTACCTTTAGTGTATCTCCTAAAGAAACTTTTTCTGACAGAAATACGGTTTTTGAGGTGCTTGAAAACAGCTGTCTGATTTCAACGATACCCAACTGCAATAGTGTGGCATCTGATTCATCCAGTTTTTTCTTGATTTCTAAAGTATGTGAACGCACTATGGCTCCAAAGGAAACTTGTATGTAATTGATGTATCCGTAACTCTCGTCTGAGATTACCGAAAACACATCTACATGGCTTATTTTAGGATTGACTACTGTTGATTTGGCTTGATAGTTTTCGAGATTTGAGATCTTTTCTTTAATCCACTGGGCTTTTTCAAACTCCATAGCCTCTGCATAGCTATTCATTTCCAAACGCAGATCTTTAAGAGCAGACTTAAAATTACCTTTGATAATATCTCTTATGGCATCAATATTTGAGTTGTATTTTTCTGCAGCTACCTTACCCACGCAGGGAGCTAAACAGTTTCCAATATGGTATTCCAGGCAGACTTTATATTTTTCGGCCTCAATTTTTTCTTTACTCAAATCGTATTTACATGTTCGCAATGGATACAAATTTCGGATTAAATCCAAAAGCGACCGAATGGTCTTTAAACTGGTAAAAGGACCAAAGTATTCCGATCCGTCTTTAATGACCCTTCGAGTAAAAAACACCCTTGGGAAAGGCTCTTTTTTGATACAGATCCATGGATAGGTTTTGTCATCTTTGAGCAGGATATTGTATCGAGGTTTGTATTTTTTAATCAGATTGTTTTCTAAAAGCAGGGCATCCATCTCAGAAGAAACAACGATGTGCTCTACACGAACAATATTTTTAACTAAGAGTGCAGTTTTACGATTGTCGTGATTTTTTGTAAAATAAGAATTGACACGTTTTTTGAGGTTTTTGGCTTTTCCAATGTAAATGATCTTATCCTGCTTATCGTAATACTGATATACACCCACTATCTCGGGAAGACTTTTTAATTGAATTTCAAGCTGTTCTGATTTCACAAAACGAAAATATTGATTTTCTTTGGCATTGAATAAATGTCTGAAGGATTTAGTGAAAATGAAGCAAACCAAGTCAGCGCTTAGAGACTTTTATCTGCAAAAAAGAGTGGACCTCCCCGAAGAAACTCATGAAAAACATAGTTTTTCCATAGCCAATCGATGCTTGCAGTTACCCATCTGGGAACATCAATATTTTCATCTTTTTTTACCCATAGAATCAAAAGCAGAAGTTGATACTTCTCTAGTGCTTACCCTATTGCAGGGTAGGGATAAAGAGGTTGTCCTACCCAAGCTTAAGGGAGAAACAGAATTGGAACACATCTTGCTCACAGACAGCACTCGTATAGTATGCAATAGCTGGAAAATACCAGAGCCCTCTGAAGGAATTGTGTTTGACCCTAAACTTTTAGAGGTTGTTTTTGTTCCATTATTGATTTGTGATCTCAAAGGTCAAAGAGTAGGTTATGGTCAGGGATATTACGACCGTTTTCTGAGTCAATGCAAACCAGAAGTGCTTAAAATAGGACTCTCTTTATTTGATCCGATTGAGGCTATTACGGATATTTATGAGGGAGATATTGCTTTGGATTACTGCGTTTGTCCAGAAAAGATATACAGCTTTTAGTTTTCTGTTTTAGCGAAGATTCTTTTGTTGAACACGATTAGGATTCCCACCCCTGTACTGATGGCAGTATCGGCTACGTTGAAAATGTATTGAAAGAATAGAAAGTGTTGACCTCCGATCCAAGGCATCCAATCAGGCCAGTCCCATTCGACAAGAGGAAACTGAAGCATATCCACAACACGTCCGTAAAACAGGGGAGCATAGCCTTGTTCTGGAAAAAGAGTAGCAATGTTGTTGTAGCTGTCTGAAAAAATAAGTCCGTAAAAAACAGAATCGATGATATTACCTAAGGCTCCTGCGAAAATGAGAGCTAGAGCCCATTTGAGAAGGATATGTACTTGTTTTCTGACGGAATCCCACAACCAATACCCTAGCCCGAAAATGGCAACAATTCTAAATAAGGTCAAAACTAGTTTTGCTTTTTTCTCAGTTATGAACGGGATAAAATCACTGAGTTTGGTTCCCATCGCCATACCGCTATTTTCAACAAATAGGATTTTAAAAAACCCCCAATCTAAGATAGCCGGGACACCATAGCCAGAGAGAGGATAGTTTAATTTAATGTAAAATTTACTGGTTTGATCCAATATTAAAACCAGGCTTACAACAGCTATCGCCCAAGCAATAGTAAAGTATGTTTTTTTTGTTTTCAGAATGAGGAGCTACTATTTCTGCATGTTTTTCGCCTCTATACTCAAGGTGGCGTGAGGGACCAAATACAGACGCTTTTTGTTGATCAATTTACCAGTAACGCGGCAAACGCCATAAGTTTTATTTTCAATTCGGATAAGGGCATTTTTTAAATCGCGGATGAATTTTTCCTGACGAATAGCAAGCTGAGTGTTTGCTTCTTTGGACATGGTTTCAGAGCCTTCTTCAAATGCCTTGAATGTCGGTGCGGTATCTTCAGTACCGTTGTTTCCGTCATTCATGTAAGCACTTCTCAAAAGTTGAAGATCTGCTTGTGCTTTTTCAATTTTTTCTTCAATTAAAGTTCTAAACTCTTTCAATTCAGCATCGGTGTATCTTGTTTTATTGCTCATGACTTTAGTTTTTTTATTTGAATGGTTGTTTTTATGGTATCAAATTCGAGAGGAATCCCCAGCTCAACTGTCGCTTTAAATGTTAAAGCAGTCGCTAAAGTTTCTGACAATATATAACTTTTATTTTCTGCAACCGCAGCTTGGAGTTGGGCATCTTCTTTTAAGTAAATCTTAATTTTATCAGTAACCTCAAAACCGCTGTCTTTACGGTGGTTTTGAATACGATTGACCAATTCTCTTGCCAGACCTTCTTTGACCAGTTCAGGAGTCAATTTCATGTCCAAGGCAACAGTAAGACCATTGCTTTGGGCAACTTGCCAACCTTCGATGTCTTTAAAATAGACTTCAACATCAGCAAATTCTAATTGAACTGATTCACCATTGACATGAAGTACAATACTTTTTTCATCCTCCAACTGTTGGATTTGTTCTGGGCTCAAATTTTGAATGGCTTGAGTTACGAACTTGAGGTCTTTACCAAATCGAGGGCCTAGCGTCTTAAAATTAGGCTTTATTTCTTTGACAAGTAAACTGTTTTCATCGTCTAACAATTCAACTTCTTTGATGTTGATCTCTCCTTTAAGTTGTTGACTGATATTTTCAATGCGTTTGCGTTCTGCAGAATTTTTTACGGGAACAATCATTTTTTGCAGTGGTTGTCTTACTTTGATTTGTTCCTTTTTACGCAATGACAAGGCCAGTGAGGTGAGTGTACGCGCAGTGTTGATTTGTTCTTCCAATTCAGACTGGACAAACTCTTCTTTAAACTGAGGAAAATCGCTCAGATGAAGGGAAACAGTATTTAACGTCAAATCCTGGTAAAGGCGATCCATATAAAAGGGAGCTACTGGAGCAGCAAGTTGACATACAGTTACCAAACATTCGTGTAAGGTTTGATAGGCTGCAATTTTATCCTGACCGTAATCTCCTTTCCAAAAGCGTCTTCTGCAAAGGCGGACATACCAGTTACTCAGTTTTTCCTGAACAAAATCCGATATGGCTCGACTGGCTTTAGTGGGTTCATAATCTTCATAAGCAGCATCCACTTCTCGTATGAGTGAATGTAATTCTGATAGTATCCACTGATCTAATTCGGCTCTTTCGTTTAAAGGAATAGCAATTTCCTTTTGAGGAGTAAAGCTGTCAATATTCGCGTAAAGACTAAAGAAAGAATAGGTATTGTATAAGGTTCCAAAAAATTTACGCTGTACTTCGGCGATTCCCTCTAGATCAAATTTCAAATTATCCCAAGGGTTGGCGTTAGAAATCATATACCATCGCGTAGCATCAGGACCATACTGATCTAACGTTTCGAAAGGATCTGCGGCATTGCCTAGTCTTTTTGACATTTTTTGCCCGTTTTTATCGAGGACTAAACCATTTGAAACAACATTTTTATAGGCTTTTTGACCAAAAACCAAAGTAGCTATAGCGTGGAGGGTGTAAAACCATCCACGGGTTTGATCCACTCCTTCAGCAATATAGTCTGCAGGGAAGCACTTCGCCTGGTCGATAAGGTCATTATTTTCAAAAGGATAATGCCATTGGGCATAAGGCATGGATCCAGAGTCAAACCAAACATCGATTAAATCAGCTTCTCTATTCATGGGTTTACCATTCTCACTACAAAGGATTATGTCATCAACACTGTGTTTGTGTAAGTCTATTTGATCGTAATTGGCATCAGAAAAATCATTTGGTACAAAGCCATCCAAAGGATTGACTTTCATAAAACCTTTAGCAACCGACTCATGCACAGCTGTTTTCAGTTCTTCTATTGAACCGATTACTCGAGTTTCCTTTCCGTCTTCTGTTCTCCAAACAGGCAAAGGTATCCCCCAGAAGCGAGAACGTGAGAGGTTCCAGTCGTTGGCATTTGCCAGCCAATTTCCAAAACGTTTTTCACCAGTAGCTTTAGGCTTCCAGTTTATTTCATTATTGAGCGATGTCATTTGATCCTTTACCTCCGTTACTTTGATAAACCATGAATCCAATGGGTAATAGAGTATGGGTTTATCTGTTCTCCAACAATTGGGATAAGAGTGGACGTATTTTTCTACTTTGAATGCTTTATTTTCTTCCTTGAGTTGGATTGCGATATCCACATCAGTTGAGCGTTCTGGCGCTTCTCCTTCTGGGTAGTATTCGTTTTTTACAAATTGACCTCCTAAACGGCCCACTTCTTTTCTAAAACGACCTTGTAAATCTACTAGTGGAACTGAATTTCCATTTTCATCTTTAATTAAAAGAGGTGGAACTTCTGGGCTTGCTTCTTTGGCAACTTTAGCATCGTCTGCACCAAAAGTAGGAGCAGTGTGAACGATACCTGTTCCGTCTTCTGTAGTTACAAAATCACCAGCAATCACGCGAAATGCGTCTTCAGGATTTGTCAACGGCAGTGGTGCTTCAGACCAAAGCTGTTCGTAGCGAATGCCGATTAAATCGTTTCCTTTCAGACTTTTTTCGATGAGGTAAGGTATGTGCTTATCACCTGCTTTATAGTTGCTTAGATCGTTTTGAGGGATATATTTTTTCCCGAATTGTTTAGGGATTAATTCTTTGGCTAGGATAATACGAATCGCTTTGTGCGTATATTGATTGAAGGTAGTTACTACGACATAGTCAATTTTTTCTCCTACAGTTAAGGCAGTATTGGAAGGCAAGGTCCAAGGGGTAGTTGTCCAAGCTAAAAAGTAAAGAGGAACATTGCTTTTTAACTGCTCTGGAAGACTGGATTCAACAGCTTTGAATTGAGCAGTAACCGTTGTATCTGTGACATCTTGATAGGTACCAGGTTGGTTGAGCTCGTGTGAGCTTAAACCAGTTCCCGCCATGGGAGAGTAAGGCTGAATAGTATAGCCTTTGTAAAGCAGCTTTTTTTCGTAAATCTGTTTAATAAGCCACCAAACCGTTTCCATATATTTGGAGGTATAAGTGACATAGGGATCGTCCATATCAACCCAATATCCGATGCGTTCAGTGAGGTTATTCCATACGTCGGTATAACGCATTACTGCTTTTTTACAAGCATTGTTATAATCTTCAATACTGATGGTTTTTCCGATATCATCCTTGGTGATGCCCAATTCTTTTTCCACACCAAGTTCTACAGGAAGGCCATGAGTATCCCAACCTGCTTTTCGATCTACTTTATACCCTTTTTGTGTTTTGTAGCGGCAAAAAATATCTTTGATAGCCCTCGCCATCACATGATGAATACCCGGCATACCGTTGGCTGATGGGGGCCCCTCATAAAAAATAAAAGGTGTTTGTCCATCTCTATTAATAATGCTTTTAGAAAAGGTTTCGTCTGTTTTCCATTGTTCCAGAATTTCTTCTGCAACCTTGGGTAAATTCAGCTGTGTATATTCTTTAAATTTCACCTTTCCAGATTTTTTAAAAGTTTTTGCAGTACTTAACTTCAGCCTTGGGCTGTTATTAGCAGACTTAATGTGCGAAAGTAATTAATTTCAAGGAAATAGCGCAATGAAAAATGAATGTGAAAGTGCTTTTTTAGCCCTTATCAAAAGGTGTAATTCACGCCTAATTTTAAATTTCTTCCAGGTGCAGAAATTCCAGAAGCAAAAGGTCGGTAGTGTACATCAAAAATATTATCTAAAGCAACTCTAAAAACAGTGTTTTCCCTCCATTGGTATTGAGCCAACCACGAAAGTTCATTCCAAGCTGGTGAACCTGCAAAAACTTCGGGGTTTTCACTAATTAATGGGGTTTCTTCTAAACCGTCTTCTCCCCCTAAGCTGTAATCATTAGGGTCTTTTTTAGCGCTAAATTCATAACGGAGATGACTCAACCAATCCTTTTTTTGGTATTGTAAAAATAAACGACCAAAGGTTGGGGAGATGGAGGGTAAAGGACCGTATTTTTGACTTTTGGCTGCTTTGATAAGATCTAAGCTCCCCCGAAGAGAAAGTGGATTGCTGATAGAGAAATTACCGTCTATGGATGCACCGTATAGGTATCGATTACCCAAATTATTATTCGCAATGGTTTGAACTTCCTCTCCATTGTATAGAATGGTATTATTGTCAGGAGTGGAAGTATCTGCAAAAATAATATAGTTGCTCCGACCGATATGTCTTGAAATTAAAGTAGTAAACCCTCTGATTGAAATATAATTTTTGGATTGATTGAAATATTTGCTGAGGCCTAATTCAAAGTTGTAAGCGTATTCTGGAAACAAAGAGGGGTTAGGCACAACTAAATAGCCATTACTTTCTCTTATTTTTCCCACATCGTCAATGTTTGGATTTCGAAATCCATTTGAAATGATGGCATTCCACTGTGTTTTTTCTGAAGGGCGAAAAGTCAATGCCAGTGTTTGGGTAAGTGCAGTTGCATCTAAATTTACCATTTCAAGCAGGGCATTGATATTGTAATATTCTTTCCATTTTGCCTCTAAATTTGTATTGGTAAAGCGCAGTCCCAAATTCAGCGTTAATTTTTCATTGAAATCCCAAATCCAGTTTACAAAACCGGCAAAGCTATCATATGAACATCCTCTACTGGGATAACGTGTGGGGAAAGGAGACGAAGGAGAGAGTCCCGTAATGTTATTTTGTTGGACAATGAGATCCTTTCCAAAAGCGAAAGACTTTACTTTATTGTAAGTTCCCTCAAAACCATAAGAAAACGAATGTTGATCGGTTAGACTGAATTCAAAATCTCCATTTAGACTCCAAACAGCTACCCTTTCCTTTTGTATTTTACGTGTTAAACTCCCAAAAGACCTACTGTTTCGAGATTCTTCTAAGGCTTGATAAGCAAATGTAATTTTACCAGAGTTTAAAAACTTTCTTTGTGGGAAGAGTTTGAGCTGAGGTGCTATTAAGAGCCTTTTTTGCGGACCGTAGTACCATTCTGCATAACGGAGACCTCCATTTCGCTCCTCAACTAACTTGTCGTAACGCGAGATGTCTGAAGAGCCAGAGTACTGAAAGTTTAGCACCAATTGGTTTTCATTATTTAGCTGAATTAAAAACTTTTGGAATAGATCCAGTTGATTATAACCCGTATTTTTTTGAATTAAGGGGTTTTCGTTGACTAACTGCTTTGAGTTGAAATTTGTTTTTGAGTTATCTGAATAAAAGGGAGTAAGTCCCCAGTCTGAATAGCCGTGTGTTCTGTTTTTCCCAATACGAATGTCTCCAAAATTAGAATAGCTTAGGCTGGTTAGGCTTGCCCATTTCTTAAAACTCATTTCTGTAGAAAATGAATTGACAGTGGCATTGCTTGCTGATGAAAAGTCGCTTGAGAAGGATGATGATGTTTTCTGCTCACTATTGATCAGTGGGCTTTTGGTGTAGTAATGAATGACCCCACCTAAAGCATCAGAACCATATCCTATTGAGGACGATCCATAGACGACTTCTACCCGTTCGATGATATTGGGATTTATGGTTATGGCATTTTGTAAATGGCCACTTCTGTAGATGGCGTTGTTCATCCGAACACCGTCTACTACCATCAAGATTCTATTGGCTTCAAATCCCCTAATGACAGGGCTTCCTCCTCCACCCTGTGACTTTTGAATTCGTACACCTGGACTTAGGCCTACTAATTCTGCACCTGTGGCAGGGCGTTGAAGTTCAATTGTTTTCGCATCAATTACGGTTACTTTCTCTGCAATTTGCTTTCGGGTAGTCGCATTTCGTGCAACAGAGAGGATCACTTCATCAAGCGCTTGGTCTTTGGGTTCCAGCATCAAGGCTACCCCATTTTTGAATTCCTCTGCGCTTAAATTAATTTCTATAGTTTCAAAACCGAAGAATTGAACAGTTATGGTGTCTTTTTCTGAAAACAGTTCAAGCGGAGCTTTACCCTCTTGATTTGTAACGATGGCTTTAGTTTTATCACTGTTGAATAAGGCTACACCCTCAAGAGGAAATCCAGAGACGCCGTCTAAAACTAAAGCCTCCTGACTCATAAGCCAGACAGGAGCTAATAGCAAAATGATAATGTTATGAAACTTTGAATAGTTCATTCAATATCTCTGTGGATTTAGGTGATTTGAATTGTTGTAAATGTAGTTTGAAATATTTTATTGCGTATTCTAACAATGCGGCTTTTTCTTCTCTAGAAACGTTAATCTCTGCAACTGTGTCAAATTTCATGCCTAAAATTTCAACCCATAAATTTTTCAGCCTCCCTTCTATAAAATTGGCTTTGGGTCTATACCTACTCATACACCCAGACTCAAGATCAAAATAAGGAGCGTCCCTATCCGATACATTAGGGTCAAAACCCATAAACAAACTTAAATCAAGTACAGTTTTCAGATGAAATCCCCCAATCGTATCATTTTCATCCAGCCACAGCATGCGTTTTTGAAAAAAATCAAACAAACTGGGATTGGCCTCTTGTTGCTCTTCTTTAACTACTTGATGAAAAATTTCGGCTAAAAAAAAGACTACTGCTTTTTTTCTTAAATCGAAGGGGATGGACGTGTAGGGATACAACAAGTGGACTTGCTGTAGGTAGCCCAGTTTATGATCTTGATTTCTTTTGGCTTCAAATTCCAAAAGGGTTAAAGGTTCAAAAAAAGATTTTGACAGCTTTTTATTTCGTTTGGCACTCAGTATGCCTTTAAGCATATAAGATTGAAGCCCGTACTGTCTGGTATAGCAGGCTACGATAAGACTGCTGTCTCCGTAACGAACGGAGCCTAATGCGATGGCTTGTACCGTATCTTTCATTTAAGACCAAATCTTTTTAAACTACTCCTTGTGCAAGCATGGCGTCTGCAATTTTGACAAAACCAGCAATATTTGCTCCTTTGACATAATTCACATGGTCTTTTTCTTTTCCAAACTGGATACAGGATTGGTGAATGTCTTTCATAATGGTTTGCAAGCGTTGGTCTACTTCTTCTCTAGACCAGCTGTATCGAAGTGAGTTTTGTGCCATTTCAAGCCCTGAAACAGCTACTCCCCCTGCATTTGAAGCTTTTCCAGGAGCAAAGAGTACTTTGTTTTTTGCAAACAGTGCTATGGCTTCTGGAGTACTGGGCATGTTTGCTCCCTCACCCACACAAAGACAACCATTTTTGATCAATAGTTCAGCATCTTTGTCGTCTAATTCGTTTTGAGTTGCACAGGGTAAGGCAAGCTCACAAGGTACTTCCCATGGTTTTTTCCCACTGTGAAAAGAGGCTTTTGGATAGTGTTGAGTGTACTCGTGGATCCGACCTCTTTTGATATTTTTTAAATCCATTATAAATGCCAGTTTTTCCTGATCGATTCCATCTGGATCCACAATATAGCCGGAAGAGTCAGACAAGGTCATTACCTGCCCTCCCAATTGAAGGCATTTTTCTGCAGCAAATTGAGCCACATTTCCAGAACCAGAAATGACAATTTTTTTCCCTTTGATTCCCTTGTTTTGGTGTTCAAGCATTTGTTGGGTAAAATAAACGACTCCATAGCCAGTTGCTTCTGGGCGGATTAAGGAACCTCCCCATGAAACTCCTTTACCTGTAAGTACGCCAGTAAATTCGTTTTTTAGCCTTTTATACTGTCCAAACAGATAGCCGATTTCTCTACTTCCGACACCAATATCTCCTGCAGGGATATCCCTATTGGGACCAATATGTCTAAAAAGTTCAGTCATAAAACTCTGGCAAAATCGCATTACTTCAGTGTCGGATCTTCCCTTTGGATTGAAGTCGGATCCACCCTTACCTCCACCCATGGGAAGAGTAGTCAAACTGTTTTTAAAAATTTGTTCAAAAGCCAGAAATTTTAACACACTTAAGTTTACACTTGGATGAAAACGAAGCCCTCCTTTGTAGGGACCAATTGCTGAGTTCATTTCAATACGGTAGCCTCTATTGACTTGTATCTCTTCATTATCGTCAATCCATGCGACTCTAAATGAAACGACCCTTTCAGGTTCCACCATTCTAAGGAGTATATTTTGACCGTAGTAGATGTCGTTTTTTACGACATAAGGAATTACTGTTTCAGCCACCTCAGTGACTGCTTGCATAAATTCGGGTTCATTTTGGTTTCGAGTGTTTACTTGAGCCAAAAAATTTGAAACAATTTTATCCATTGAGCGTATCTTTTCTTCTATCGAAGATACCTTCTTTTTCTGAAAATGGAAGTATTAAAATAAGAAATCAACCAAGGCCTCGACCTTGTTAAATGGCAGTGATTTGATCTTTTTAGAAGGGGCTCCTAGCTTGGTAAATTTAGAGATTGCAATACTCTCAAAGCCCAGCTTTTCAGCTTCTTGAATACGGAGTTCTGCTTTAACAACTGGTCTGATTTCACCTGAGAGTCCAATTTCTGCAGCAAAGCAAATATGCTGAGAAATTGGAAGGTCGTGATAGCTTGACAGTAAAGCAGCAATAACTGCCAAATCAAGCGCAGGATCCTCAATATTTATTCCTCCAGTAATATTGATAAAGACATCTTTGCTTCCCAAAGCAAAGCCTGCCCGTTTTTCCAGTACTGCCAAGAGCATGTTTAAACGCTTTGCATTAAACCCTGTACAGCTCCTTTGTGGAGTTCCGTATACAGCTGAACTTACTAGAGCTTGAACTTCTATCATCATAGGGCGAATACCTTCCACAGTTGCTGCTATGGCATGCCCACTCAAAACCTCATCCTTAGCTGAAATTAAAACCTCACTAGGATTTTTTACTTGCCGAAGCCCCTGCGCTTGCATTTCATAAATACCAATTTCTGAGGTAGCTCCAAAACGATTTTTCTGAGCTCTTAAAATGCGATAAATATGATTTCTGTCACCCTCAAATTGGAGCACTGTGTCTACCATATGCTCGAGAATTTTCGGTCCAGCAATGGCGCCATCCTTGGTGATATGACCCACAAGAATTACAGGAGTGTTGGTAGTTTTAGCATATTTGATCAACTCAGCAGCACTGGCCTTGATTTGCGAAACGCTTCCAGCACCACTCTCAATATGGGGCGTATGTAGGGTCTGTATGGAGTCAATAATTAATAGTTGGGGATTTAGTTTTGGGACTTGGTCAAAAATTTTGTGCGTTTCAGTCTGACTGAGTAAAAAGCAAGATTCCGCATTAAGCCCCATTCGATCCGCACGGAGTTTGATTTGTTGTTGACTTTCTTCACCAGAGACATAAAGCACTTTTTTATTAAGGCTTAAAGAGAGCTGAAGCAATAGCGTTGACTTTCCAATTCCAGGTTCTCCTCCTAAAAGGACCACTGCTCCAGGCACCAGTCCACCACCGAGAACTCGGTCTAATTCAAGGTCATTGGTTTTAATTCTGGGAATTTGAGCGGTATCAACTTCATTGATAGGAATCGGACTAGCGAGAGTATTTTTAGTTTCTTTCGACCAATTGGGGGTAGTTGTTTCTTTTTCGATGACTTCTTCAACTAGGGTATTCCAAGTTTTACAGGCATTACATTGCCCTTGCCATTGAGGATGTTGTGCCCCGCAACTCTGACAGAAATATGCTTTTTTTATTTTGGCCATTAAACGAATTTAGTCCTTTTGTTGGCGATTAACTAAAGGTAACACAAAAAAGGAAAGACTTCCGAACACGATGATCATAAGTGTTTGTGAGGTCCACATTATCCACCCAAAAGCAAGCCCAGACTCATTGGATATTTTAAATGCAGCCAAGACCAAGGCAACTGAAAATGGATAAATACCAATCCCACCATTGGTAGCTGAGATGGCAAGCCCTCCAACAACAAAGGCTGGGAGTATTGCATTCATGCCTAGGGAGGCTGTTTCAGGGACTGTCCATTTGACGACATAAAACATGGCTAAATACATCAACCATATAAATAAAGTGTGACCGATAAACCGACCCTTATTAGGCATATTTTTTAAGCTCATTATGCCTTCAGCCAGTCCCCAAAAAAAGTTTTTAATTCTGATTATTAAAGGATTTTGGCTTAGAGTAAAGAGTTTTTTTAGGATTATGTACCCAATAATTACAAAAGCAAGTCCAATCACGATTTGGACTGTAGATATTTTTTTTTCACTGAGAATAGACCAGATGATATCGAATTGAAGAACAAGGGCAGTAAGCACAAAGCCCATTAGAATCAAGAGGTCCACAAGTCGCTCAGCAACTATGGTACCAAAGGTTTTTTCAAACGGAATTTTTTCGTAGCTGCTAAGAGTGGTCGCCCTCAATATCTCACCTGAACGTGGGATTCCTAAATTGGCAATATAGGCTATCAGTACAGCTAAAACAGAGTTAATAAATCGAGGCTGATAGCCAAGAGGCGAGAGTAAATACTTCCAACGGTATGCCCGTGAAAGGTGACTGAGAATGCCAAAAAAAACTGAGAGCATTACAAAGCGGAGATCAGCTTTTTGGATGTAGGAGTAAATTAAAATTCGATCTTCTTCCGAGGTGCTGTTATAGTTGAGGTAAACAAAAAAGAATCCAACTGCAAGTGGGAGAATAACTTTGAGAAGCGATTTTATTTTTTTCAAATCTTATTGCAGTAAATTATTTTTTTCATTTGGAAACAGTAAGCTGGGCTTAAAGGATTTTGCTTCTTCAACATCCATTTGAGCATAACTGATGATAATAATCAAATCACCCTTTTGAACTTTTCGTGCTGCAGGACCGTTAAGTGTTACTTCACCAGAACCTGATTTCCCCTCTATAACGTAGGTTTCAAGCCGTTCTCCATTATTTACATTAACCACCTGTACTTTTTCTCCAACCACTAGATTAGCGGCATCAATAAGCTCTCGGTCAAGGGTAATACTGCCGATATAATTCAAGTCGGCATCTGTAACTGTGACCCGATGAATTTTTGATTTTAACACTTCAATTTGCATGCCGCAAAGGTATCATTTTCTAACCAATTCTATCGTATCAATTAGCCTTGTTTTACCTGCATAAACAGCGACAAAAATCCTGTAATTTTTACGAGAATCAAGATGGCTAACTGGGATTAAATCCGAAGGGGAAGCAATGCTAAAATAATCTACTTTGAAGTCCTTTATAGCTTCAACTTTTGACTTAAAATAAAGTTCCATTTCACCCACACTCCAATCTGTCGCACTTTTGTTGAGATATTCTAAGGTTTGGTAAATTACAGCAGCCTCTGATTTTTGCTCTTTAGTGAGTAGTGCATTTCTAGAGCTTAAAGCAAGACCATTTTCTGCTCTCTGTAGCGGACAATTTACAATATCAATTCGCAAATCGAGTTTTTGATTCAGGGCCCTGATGACTTGAAGTTGTTGAAAGTCTTTTTCGCCAAAATAAGCTCTGGTGGGTCGAATATTGACTAAAAGCGCCTCCACTATAGTGGCTACACCGTTAAAATGTCCTGGTCTTGAAGCACCTTCCATATGGGCTGTAAGGCTTCCAAAATCAAATTTTTTACTTTTTATGCCTTCAGGATATAAATCGCTATGACTTGGTACATAAAGTATAAGCTGTTTTTCAAAAGGCTTGAGTAAGTCGATGTCTTTGTCAATGTCTTTAGGGTAGTTGTCTAAATCTTTACTATGGTTAAATTGCGTAGGGTTGACGTAAATACTGACCACTACTTTTTTATTTTCGTTAGCTGCACGGCTAACTAAAGAAAGGTGCCCTTGGTGAAGCGCCCCCATAGTAGGAACCAAACCAAGTGATGCGCTTTTTGATTTCAAGCTATTTTGAAGCTCCTCAGCAGTATGAACAATTAACATTTAGCAAATGATTAACTCGGCTAAAGTAGGTAGTTTTTGAGTATGTAAGCATTAATTTTGTATTTTTGCAAAGCTTTTCCACGGATAAATTTTTTATGAAGGATAAAAGAGTATTAATTATTTCCTCAGAGGTGGTTCCTTACCTTCCTCAGACAGAACAAGCAATAAATTCGTTTCAAATACCCAAAGCCATCAATGAGCACGGCGGGCAGACAAGAATCTTTATGCCACGTTACGGACTTATTAACGAAAGAAGACATCAGTTACATGAGGTAATTCGTCTGTCAGGGATGAACTTGGTCATAAACGATATGGATATGCCACTGATTATTAAGGTAGCATCTATTCCTAAAGAGAGAATGCAAGTTTATTTTATAGATAATGAGGAATACTTTAAAAGAAGATCTATACTTCACGATGAAAAAGGAAGTTGTTATTCGGATAACGATGAGCGAATGATCTTTTTTACAAAGGGGGTAGTTGAGACAGTAAAAAAATTAAACTGGGCCCCAGATGTCATTCACCTTCACGGTTGGTTTACAGCACTTTTCCCATTGTATCTTAAATCCTATTACGGAGACGAGCCTTTATTTGCTGACAGCAAAATTATAAGTTCAATATACGAACCTGACTTTGAAGGAGCTTTCTCTAAAGACTTTGAGGGAAAAGTAGCTTTTGATAAAATTGAACCTGATCTTATATCAGGGCTTCAAAAAGCGAACTATGACGCCTTAACTAAACTAGCAATTGCCCATTCAGATGGGTTGATTATGGCCTCTGAAAATCTTCCAAAAGCGGTTGTTGACGAAATAGATGATAGTAAAAAGCCTGTTTTAAATTATACAGAATCAAAAGATGAGGATGTATTTATTGAATTTTACTCTAAAAAGTTTTAATCACTTCTAGCTCCATATGCATAGTTCTTTTAAACTTCTTGTAAGTCTTAGTTTTATTGCTCTTATTCTCTCTTGTAATAAGGATTTTACACCTGTAGGTAAAGATTTATTGGCTGATCAAACCCTTTCTACAAAGTCACAGTCTTTTCCTGTTTTTACTTATCAAGAAGGGGTAGAAAAGGTTCAAACTAATGTACAGCCACTAGTCCAACTTGGATCAATTACCCATCCTGTTTTTGGAAAGTCTCAAGCAAGTTTGGTAACTCAACTTTCACTTGGTTCAAATCCAATTTTTGGTGATTCAAGTCAGACTCAAGAGGAGGAAGATAATCCAAGTTCGAACACTATAATTCCAGAAAATGAGACCGTAACTGCTGTTTTTTTAGAAATCCCATTTTTTACAAATCAAAACGACAGAGATAATGATGGGGTGATTGATTCTTTAGATGCTGACCCCGACGATCCTGAAAGCAACTCTGATGGAGATGAATTATCAGATCTTTTGGAATTACAATCTGGTCTTAATCCACTCAGCTCAGACAGTGATGGAGATGGCATTTTAGATCACAATGACGACGAAAATGACACCTATGAGTCCGAAAATAAAGTTTACGAAATTGATTCACTTTACGGCAATCCCAATGCCAGTTTTGATTTAAAAGTTTATGAGCTAACGTATTTCTTGAATTCGCTTGATCCTGCTAAAAACTTTGAGTCAACTAAAGTTTATTATTCAAATGAAGATTACTTCGAAAAGGGTTTCTATAATTCGATCCTACACGACGAGACAATTACTTTAAATTTTGATGAGTTACGATTTAATTTTAAAGAAGACGACCCAACAACTGAAGATGTTGATGAAACAACACGTGTGGAGACAAGATTATCTCCTCGAATTCGAGTGCCACTTGATACGACTTTCTTTCAAGAGCGAATACTAGATATGGAAGGTACGGCCTCACTCGAATCTAATGCAGCTTTTCAAAGAGCTTTAAAAGGAATTATTATTAGAACGGATAACTTTTCTGAGGATCTATACATGTTGTTGAATATACAAGAAGCAACAATTGAGATCGAATATGAATACGATCAATACGATACAAATGGCACCCCTGATGATCTTACCGACGATAGTACGGTTAAAGCAACTAGTGAATTTACCTTAAACCTTTCAGGGATAAGAGTAAACACCCTTACAAACTCTGATTCAAATCCTTTGATTCAAGAGCAGTTAGCGAGTTCGAGTTTGGATGAACCAACGGATAAAATTTATGTTCAAGGAGGAAGGTTTCACGGAAGAATACGACTATTTTCTAGAAATAATGAGGTAAACCAAGCCATATTGAATGATTTAAAGACCGAAAATTGGTTGATCAATCAAGCAAAACTTGTCTTTTATTTGGATCCTGAGCAACCTAATTTTTCTTCAGAATTATTTGCTTCGCGGCTATATATATACCAATACAATTCTGGTCAGCCTTTATTGGATTATTTTTCTGATAATTCAGTGACTTCAGCCTCAGCAAACAGTGGTAAAACCACTTATGGTGGAGTATTGGAATTTGACGAAAGTAATCGACCTTTTAGGTATGCTTTTGATGTGACGAATCACGTTTCTAACATCATTAGAAATGACACCATAAATTTTGACCTTGGACTAGTAGTAACAGGAGATATAAATGACAATACAATTCTGGATGCCATCAAACTCTCTACAGATAATTCGAAAATAAAATACCCGAGGGGTGCTACTTTAAATCCACTTGGGAGCGTGCTCATAGGTTCTCATCCAGAAGAAGATTTAAGTGATAAAAAAGTTCAATTGGAATTGACCTATTCTTCCTATTAGACCATTGACCAGAGGGAATAGCCTATCCACACCACAACCAAGCCAACACAACCCTGAATAAGCGTACCCAGTGTATGTGTTTTATAGGCTGTTTTGACATCCATTCCACTCATTTGAGTTACTATCCAAAAATAGGAGTCATTGGCATGAGAAACTGTCATTGAGCCAACTCCCAATGCCATTATAGCCCATACTTTTCCCATTTCTGTGTCCATACCTAAAATTGGGAGTAGTGGAAAAATCAAAGAAGAGGTGGTGATTATTGCAACAGTTGAGGACCCTTGAGCCGATTTTAAAAGAGCAGCAATTAGAAAAGGGATTAGAATTCCTAAACCTTCAACTGCAGCAATGGATTCGGCGTACGTCTTTAATGGTATCGTTTGGATGACTGTTCCCAAAGCACCACCCATACCCGTAATAATTAAAATTGGGGCAGCTTGTTCAATTCCTTTTCTAATGGAGGTGTTTACAAAGGTTTTCTTTGGACTTTCTGCCAGCGCAAAGGCAAATAGCATTCCTATACCCAAGGCCATAGTGGGTTTGGTAAGAAATAGAATAAGTTCTTTTCCAGGGATATCATCAGTTACAAACTCCAATACAGTTCCTAAACACATCAATACTATGGGGATTAATATCGGCAGTAGTGATTTGGTAAACGAGGGGAGTTGAGACACTTGGAGCTTATCATTTACAGCTTCTGTTTGATCTTCTATCCAATTATTTTTTTTGCTCAAGTAGTTGCCATAAGCTCCTCCCACCAATATCAATATAAGAGCAACAACAGCACCCATGGCAATCAATAAAAACAAATTATCTAATTCCAAATTGGCTGCGGCAGCAAGAGGACCGGGAGTAGGTGGAACCAAGACATGAGGGGCAAAAAGTCCTGTGGATAAGGCGACTGTTAAGCCAACAAGTGGTGTTTTTGTCTGTCTGGAGAGGGTTTTGTTGAGGTGGGATAAAATAACAAATGCCGCATCGCAGAATACAGGGATTGAAACCAAGTAACCGAAGCAGCTAATGGCATAAGGAAGGGGGAGACGATTCATGATTTTTAAGATTCCTCGAGCAATGGAAAGGGTTGCCCCAGATTGTTCCATGGCAACCCCGATTACGGTTCCAAAAAGAATCAATAAGCCTATTTTTTGAACAATTTGCCCGAAGCCGCTTTGGATTAAATTTAAGGATTCCATAAGAGGCAAACCAAGTAATACTGCTAGGAGCATTGCCGCACTAAAGAGTACTAAAAAAGGATGTAGCTTGGCTAGCGAGGTTCCTAGGACAATCCATAGTATAGTAATGAATATACAAAGCAGTGCAAAAGTCATATGTTCTGTGATTTGATAAATTCTAGTTCTTTGGTTAGGGCAGAGCGTAAATTTTTTTCAGCATTTTCAATGGTGTTTTCCACTGCAACCCCTGGAGGTGTCGTATTGATGATTTTACATTGAGTCAGATTTTTTAGAGTTTTCATCTTACTGAAACCGGCCACAATCAGTGTTCGAATATTTGATTTTTCAGCAAGGGCAGCAACTTGAATGGGTAATTTTCCATAAAGACTTTGCTCGTCAAAAGAGCCTTCTCCGGTGAGTATTAAGTCAAATTTTGAAATTTTATCTTTTAAACCAGTATGTTGGGCAAGCAGCTCAAACCCTTCGGTCAGACTTGCATTTAAGAGGGCAAAAAGCCCTGCACTCACGCCTCCTGCTGCACCACCTCCTACTAGATTATGAATCTCAATTCCAAATTGTTTTTTTACAACTTCAGCAAAGCAAATACCTCCTTGTTCTAGTCGATCAATATCCGATGGGCTGGCTCCTTTTTGTTTAGCATAAGTATGCGCAGTACCCTCCTTTCCCAAAAGAGGGTTTTGGACATCACAGGCAATTACCCATTCGGCCTGAAGCGCTTTGGCGTTCAAATTAGTGAGGTCAATTTTTTTTAGGCGGTATAGTGCTCCTCCTCCCAAAGGAAGTTCTTTGTCATGTTTATCTAGAAAACGTCCGCCGAGTGCAGTTATAATACCACTACCTAAATCTTGGGTTGCACTTCCTCCAATACCCAAGTAAATTTTCTCACTACCGTTTTCCAAGGCATGTTCGATCATTTTACCCGTTCCCCAAGTTGAGGTGTTAAGTGGGTCTAAGTCCGTTTTGTCGAGTAGGGTCAATCCAGCCGTTTGAGAGAGTTCGATCCACACCTCTTTTTTATTCTGGAAAAGAAAATAGGGAGCTTTAATTGGACGTCGAAGTGCATCATAAGCTAAACACTTGATCAATTCACCATTAGAATGTCTTTGTAAAACGGTCAGGGCTCCTTCTCCGCCATCAGAGAAAGGCATTGAGGTGCATTTACTCTCAGGGAAAACAGCTTTGACGGTATGCTCCATAAGTTGAGCAACTTCTTTAGCGCTGAGACTTCCCTTAAATGAATCTGGAATGATGAGTATTTCCACTTCAATATTTTCTTCAATTTAACAAAATACAGAAGAATACTAACTATTTTTTTGATAGGGCGTTAATAATTTGAATCGCATGTACTCTAGAGTTTTCAATAAACCATTTATTGGTTTTGTAGCCTCCGCAAACCACACCAGCTAAATAAACACCTTTTGTATTAGACTCCATAGTTTCATTATTGTAAACAGGGGTTCTAAATTCATCTTGATGAAAATCAACATCCAATTGTTCCAGCATTTCAAAATTGGGTTCATAACCAGTCATCGCTAAGACAAAATCATTTGGGATCTGATGAATGCCTGAGGCATCTTTAAATGCCACTTTATCTTCAGTGATGGACTCTATTTCTGCTTCAAAATGGGCTTTGATACTTCCCTCTTCAATTCGGTTGACTATATCTGGGCGTGCCCAATATTTTACATTTCCCCCAATTTCTTTCTCACGGATAATCATGGTGACACTTTTTGCTCCCTTGCGATAGGTTTCCAGCGCTACATCTACTGCAGAATTTGCAGCACCCACAACAACTAAGTCCATTCCAAAATACGGGTGTGGCTCGCTGTAATAATGTTTTACTTTTGGCAAATCTTCTCCAGGAACATTCAATAAAAAAGGGCGGTCGTAAAAACCAGTTGCAATAATAAGATTTGCTGCAGTGTAAGATCCTTTAGAAGTAGTAAGTTCAAAGGCTTGCTGTGTATTTTTTATTTGGGTAACCTCCTCGTAGAGTTTGGTGTTTAATTTCCAATGGGATGCGACTCTTCTATAGTATTCTAAGGCTTCTGATCGGGTTGGTTTTGGATTGTGAGAAATAAAAGGGATGTTTCCGATTTCCAGTTTATCCGAAGTAGAAAAAAAAGTCATATTCATGGGGTAGTGGTAAATAGAGTTGACCAAAGTACCTTTGTCAATAATTAAAAAACTCAGCCCCTTTTTTTCTGCCTCTATACCACAGGCCATTCCTATTGGTCCTGCACCAATTATAATTACATCTAGCATGTAGCGAAGGTACAAATCTTTAAATCAAAATAAAATCTATAGCCGCCTCCAACTAAATATCACTATGCAATAGTAAAATCTTATTATAAGAACAATAAAGCGCATTTTTAAGAAGATAATATAGCTTACTATAATAAAAAACTATTATAAAAATATTTATGATAATAAAACTCTTTGTCTTGTAAATAAAGTTGTGATACAGATCACGAGATACCACGTCATTACTGGATTTCCAAAGGCATAAGCTAAAGCTAATCCACTGCCAAACCACCAGATTGGAAAGAAAAATACACCCATGGCATACTTCATAGAGCTGACAAAAACAATGTCGTCGAATTTTGAAATAACTTTTCGAGTAATCCAAAGTGGGATAATGTTGGGTAAACTCAATAGCCATACTACAAAAAGTGAACTCCTGCTAAGCGATTTTCTGTTCGGAAGTTTGGAATGATTGGTCTCCAATTCGTTTTTTAACGTGTAAAAGTCCAATTGGGTAGTTTGTCTATTGATCTTCAGTTTTTGAGCAGCATAGTTTTCTGATTTATCTTCAATCCAAATGCACTCTTTCATTCTTTGTTGAAGTAGCGCTCTTAGTTTGTTGATGTTTTCAGCCTCTGTTAACTTTGGATATACAGTTTGATTTATTTCAATCGGCTTTCCAAAAACTAAATGTAAGGTACAGCGCGGTTGTCTGTGATGTCCGTAATTAATACCAACTGGCATGAGATAAAGTTTTTTATCAGGGAATTGTTGTTGTGCCTGATAGATTAGTCGGCTGCTTCCTTTGGAAAGATTCTGTAGGTAGTATTCATCGTGATGACCTCCTTCTGAAAACATCAACATATATTTTCCTTCACTAAGGAGTTTATAGCACTTGGCAAAAGTTAGGTCATTTTTTTTAAGGTTGCTGTATCCGTTACGAATACGGTAAACGGGAAGCATTTGAAAAGCATCTAAAAACCACTGAAAGGGACCTCCGAAAACATCACTTCGTGTGAGTGAAGTAATTTTATTTGGAGTCATGGATCCAATAATTAAAGGGTCTAAAAAGGCACCTTGGTGATTTGGTGAAAATAAAATCCCACCGTCCTGTGGGATATTTTCATAACCGTAAACTTCAATATTTCTAAAATAGACGTAGTTGTAATAACGAAGAAGATTTTTAATAAGTAAGTAAAAAAAGGTTTTCAAAAGTTGAATCTTGATGACGACCCTAAAAATAAATGATATGGGTCAGTTTACCTAATCAAAAAAGCAATCATTAGAGGGCAGCCCACTACACTCTTCTTTAAGAATAGTCTGTATTTTGAGTTCACCTGATGTGTTTAGAGCTTTTCCTTTGAAGAAGTACTTGCTGCTTGGAATTTTAGTGACTGGATTTCTTTTTTAAATGGGGCTTTACTATTCGATAAAAAAAGAGCTGAAGTGTCGGATTATTAAGATGAACCCCATATATTTGCAACTTTAAATTTATCTAGAAAAAACTAACGTTAAGTAGAATAAAATGGCTCAAAGTATCGGTAAAGTTTCCCAAATTATTGGTCCCGTAGTAGATGTTGAATTTAGTGGTGAAAACAATCCCCTACCTCGTATTTACGACGCATTAGAAATTGAAAATTCTGATGGAACAAAATTAATCCTAGAAGTACAATCTCATATTGGCGAGGAAACTGTAAGAACCGTTTCGATGGATTCTACGGATGGTCTAAGCCGAGGTACAGATGCTAAAGCAATAGGAAGTCCGATACAAATGCCAATAGGCGATGATGTATACGGTCGCCTCTTCAATGTTATTGGAGATGCAATTGACGGTATGGATAACTTGCCTAAAGACAATGAAAACGGATTGCCTATCCACAGAGAAGCTCCTGCATTTGAAGAGCTTTCCACTTCAACTGAAGTGTTATTTACTGGAATTAAGGTAATTGATCTGATTGAGCCTTATGCTAAAGGAGGGAAAATTGGATTATTCGGTGGAGCTGGTGTAGGAAAAACAGTTTTGATACAAGAGTTAATTAACAATATTGCTAAAGGACATGGTGGTCTTTCAGTTTTTGCTGGTGTAGGTGAGCGTACTCGTGAAGGAAACGATTTACTTCGTGAAATGCTTGAATCTGGAATCATCAAATATGGAGATGATTTTATGCATTCCATGGAAGCAGGAGGTTGGGATTTGAAAAAAGTGGACAACAAAGCCATGAAAGAATCCAAAGCGACTTTTGTATTCGGACAGATGAATGAGCCTCCAGGAGCACGTGCTCGTGTTGCTTTGTCTGGACTTACTATTGCGGAATATTTCCGCGATGGAGCTGGTGATGGTCAGGGGAAAGATGTACTGTTCTTTGTAGATAATATTTTCCGATTTACTCAAGCAGGTTCTGAAGTATCAGCTCTCCTAGGCCGGATGCCCTCTGCTGTAGGTTATCAACCAACTCTAGCTACTGAGATGGGAGCCATGCAAGAACGAATTACTTCAACCAAAAAAGGATCAATTACTTCTGTTCAAGCGGTATACGTTCCTGCGGATGACTTGACTGACCCTGCTCCTGCAACTACTTTTGCTCACTTAGATGCAACAACCGTACTTTCTCGTAAAATTGCCGAGCTTGGTATTTATCCAGCGGTTGATCCTTTAGATTCAACTTCTCGTATTTTGACATCTGAAATTTTGGGTGATGAGCATTACAACTGCGCACAACGTGTAAAAGAACTTTTACAACGATATAAAGAATTACAAGACATTATTGCAATTTTAGGTATGGATGAATTGTCAGAAGAAGACAAACTCGCTGTATCTAGAGCAAGACGTGTACAGCGTTTCTTATCCCAACCCTTCCATGTAGCAGAACAATTTACTGGTATCCCTGGAGTTTTGGTCGATATTAAAGAAACGATCAAAGGATTTAATATGATTATGGACGGTGAGTTAGATCACCTTCCAGAAGCTGCCTTTAACCTTAAAGGAACGATTGAAGAGGCCATAGAAGCCGGTGAAAAAATGTTAGCTGAAGTTTAGAGATTATGCAACTTGAAATCGTTTCTCCCGAAGCTCAACTTTTTAGTGGTGAAGTTCTCAGCGTAACTGTACCAGGAGCTTCAGGTTCTTTTCAAATTTTAAATAATCACGCTCCTATAGTTTCCACCTTAGTTGAAGGTCGGGTTAAAATTCAAGGGAACATAAACCTGGATGAGGCCAACAAATCCAAATTCACTCAAGAAGGCGATACGACTTACCTTGACATCCAATCAGGTGCCATAGAATTGAGCGATAATAAAGTAATTCTCTTAACTGAATAGTACGTTGAGCTTTTTCTTTTCGATCTAAGAAAGTCAAATTATTAATAATGAGAAGAAACTTTCCCATTGTAATTACTTTCTTAATTTTTATAGGACAAAATCTTTATTCTCAGTTAGATAGCCTCCCAACTACCCAACAATTAAAGGAAATTATTTTATCCTCCTCCAGGATAGATTTGCCCCTAAAAGAAAATTCAAGGACCGTACAGTTTATTACCGCAGAAGAGTTAAAGAAGTCTGGTGTCCTAACGATTGTGGAGGGACTTCAGTTACTTTCAGGTATCCGACATACGTCAACGAGGAATAGTTGGAATGCAAGCCGATCTTTATATACGAGGGGGGAGCTTTGACCAAACTTTATTACTTATAGATGGGATCAAACTAGATGATGCTCAAACAGGGCACCATACACTGAATTTTCTTCCACCACTTGAAATGGTTGAACGGATTGAAATAGTGAAAGGACCAGCGGCCCGTATTTTTGGTCAAAATGCGTTTACTGGAGCAATTAATATCGTGACTAAGCAAGATGTTTCAAAGGGAGGAAAACTTGCCGTCCATTCAGGATCATTTGGTCAACTTCACGGCGAAATCACTTTGCAAAACGGATCTGAAAAAGGAAGCTATAGTGCACATTTTTCGAGAAATACATCTGACGGATACCGGTATAACACAGATTTTAAAAACAATAATTTATTTTTTAAGGCTCAATTATTCAAGCAGAAAAAACTACCAATAAATTTAATTGCAAACTTTTCTGGGCGAAAATTTGGAGCTAACGGATTTTATGCATCCCCCGAAGCGGTAGATCAATACGAGGAAACCGAAGCTGGAATTTTAGCTTTGCGATCTAAAATTCAGCAGGGGAGTTGGAATCTTGAACCTAGACTGTATTGGCGAAGAGGTCAAGATCACTATCTCTATTTAAGAAATCGGCCTGAAGTATATGAAAACTGGCACATCACCCACAAGCTAGGGCAGCGTTTGATGCTACTTATGCCTCATCTTTTGGGCTTACAGGAATGGGAGTTGATGTTGCCCGAGTTTCAATTGCAAGCAATAATTTGGGTTACAGGGAGAGGTTTTAAGCAATGTTATTTGTAGAACAACGTTTTAATCTTTTTGATGGAGTATTAAATCTGACCCCAGGGGTTGCAGTAAATTCTTATTCTGACTTTGGACTATTTGCCTATCCTGGTCTCGACCTTGGGCTTAATTTAAGTCCGCAATGGTTGCTTTATGGAAATTTGGGTTATACCTATAGAATACCAACTTATACGGATCTTTTCTATGAAGATCGGACAACTCTTGGCAATCCTGACCTCAAGCCTGAAGAGGCGTTATCTAAAGAAGTAGGGATACGTTATTCAAGCCAAAAACTCCGTTTTTACGCAGCTTTTTTTGATCGTAGAGCAACTAATTTAATCGATTATGTGAAACCTAGCGAAACGGACTTATGGAGAGCTACTAATATTAGGGAGTTAATCACTACGGGAGCTGAGGTAGAGTTGAGTTTCCCTTTTAGATTGAGTAGTAGTAAACAAAATATACAGTTTGGTTACACCCATCTAATTGATGATTTGGAGGCTCCTTCAATAGCTTTTTCACGATATAGTATAAACTCATTAAAGCATCATGTGACCTTCAGGTACAGCTCTCAGATAACTAAAAAGCTGAGCACTTTTCTCGGCATTAAGCACGCACAACGTACAAGAACATCAGCTTACACGGTGATGGATTGGTCTTTAGATTGGCAATTAAAATCTTTCGAATTAATAGGATCAGTTAATAACCTTTTAAATGCCTCTTACTCAGAAACTAATTTGGTTCCCATGCCGGGGAGAAATTTACTTATTTCAGTCAGCTATCGTTTTTAATTTACAGTTCGCTTAGCGCTTCATAAATTTTTTGGGTTTCCCATCCTCGATACATCATATAACTTAGAATTTTTTTCTTTTGAACACCCAAGGGATAAGCTTTAACAGCTTCTTTTCGTTTCTCAAAAAGCGTCCAAAAGGTAGTGTTGTATTCAGATTCAGGAATTTCTTGGAGTCCTAATTTGATATTGTATTCAGAAATTTGACGGGCTTTAAGCTCTCTTTTGATTCGAAGTTTGCCCCATTTTTTAATACGAAACTTTCCACGAGCAAAACTCTGTGCAAACCGTGTTTCATTGAGGTAGTTGGTTTCTATTAAATGAGAAACTACGGTATCTATCGCAGCGGGAATCATTCCCATAGTTTTTAATTTAGTGATTACCTCTTGGTGACAACGTTCTTGATATGCACAATAATGTTCTAGTTTTTGTTGAGCCTCGATAAGTGTAAAGGTCTGTTTTTGTTGCATTAGTTGAAGGTAAAAAACTTATTTGATACAAGAAGAAAAAGAGTATTGAGGCTAGCTGATTTTTCAAATAAAAAAAACCACCCAATCGTGAGACGGGTGGTTTTAGCTATTAAGGGCGGAGTCTTCTTCGCTCTTTGTTTAAGAAGCGAAACTCCAAATATTGATAAGCGTGGCGTGGAACAATTCGAATCCACTTTTTGTATTCAAAATACCATTTTAGGCGTTGGGATGGATTCCCGTCTAAAATGTAAGCGGCTACAAAAGGATGAACATGTAAAAATAGTTTTTCCTTTTGATTACGCTTGTTCTTAGTAATCTTACTAAGCTCTGTGTTGATTTTGTCAATTAGTACTATTGGAGCTTCCACTTCCCCATTGACGTTGGGATTGGGCTCTTGCGTTTTGATGTTCATTTCAGGGCGCACACGTTGGCGTGTAATCTGAATGAGACCAAAACGACTCGGCGGCAGAATTTTGTGTTTGGTTCTGTCCGTACTCATCTCTTCACGAAGGTGTTCAAATAGCTTTTTTCGATTGGCATTGGAATTTAAATCAATGAAATCGACAACAATAATTCCTCCCATGTCTCGCAGTCTTAATTGTCTAGCAATTTCAGTGGCCGCAATTAGATTGACTTCCATGGCAGTATCTTCCTGGCTTTTCGAACGATTCGATCGGTTGCCACTATTCACGTCAATTACGTGTAGTGCTTCGGTATGTTCAATCACTAAATAGGCGCCTTTTTGCATAGAAACGGTTTTTCCAAATGCAGATTTAATTTGCCTTTCTATTCCAAATTTTTCAAAAATGGGAAGGTGGTTGTCATACAATTTTACAATCGACTTTTTATCTGGCGCAATAGTTTCTAAATAGTCTTTGATCTCAGATTCCATAGCGGCATCATCTACATGTATGCCGGTGAAATTGTCATCAAAGATATCGCGTAAGATACTTGAAGAGCGGTTAATTTCGCTTAACACTTTTGTTGGATACCTATCAATTTGTTTGAGTTTAGCTGATAAATTTTTCCAGCGAGTCAACAATTGTTGGATATCTGCATCTAGTGAAGCTACTTTCTGTCCTTCAGCAACGGTCCTAATGATGAGTCCGAAGCCTTTGGGACGGATACTTTGAACCAGCTTTTTAAGGCGATTCTTTTCCGCATGATCTTCAATCTTTTGTGAAATCGACACACGATCAGAAAACGGCATCAACACCATAAAACGTCCGGCTAATGATATTTCTGAACTCAGCCGAGGTCCTTTGGTTGATATCGGTTCTTTCACGACTTGAACCAAGACAGTTTGTTTAGAAGAAATTACTTCTCCTACGTTTCCGTCTTTTTCAATGTCTTTTTCGTAACGAAATTGTTTTAAAAGATAATCTTTGTTTTTACCTGTGCTTATCTGTTTAATATACTTAACTAGTGAAGGAAATTTTGGACCCAGGTCGTGATAGTGTAAAAAACCATCTTTGTCGTGGCCTACATCTACAAATGCGGCATTCAACCCAGGCATTGCTTTTCTGACTTTACCGACAAATATGTCGCCTACAGAAAAGTTATTGTCTTCAACTTCTTTATTTAGCTCAATTAATTTTCCATCCTTGAGCAGTGCAAAATCAACAGCAGAGGAATGCGAACGTATAATTAATTCTTTATTCACTCTGAATTATTTTGTGTGACCACAAGCGAACTTGCAGTAACGGATTAAACAATATTTTCAGGATTTTCCTGTGGCAGAATCAAACTATTTGAAATCTGCCATTTCAATGAACTTTTGGTAAATTTTTTAAGTGCTTTGACCCACACTATTTTTTCTTGTGACGATTCGCTCTTCTGCGTTTTTTTCGCTTGTGCGTCGCCACCTTGTGTCTTTTACGTTTTTTACCACTAGGCATATAGAGATTGGTATTAAAAGGTTATAAATTATTTTGCTACAGGAACTTTAGACTTAACTCCTTGAACAAAAATCTTGGCAGGCTTGAAAGAGGGAATGTTGTGTGCGGGAATTTTAATAGCTACGTTTTTTGAAATATTACGTCCTGTTTTTTCTGCTCGTGTTTTGATTACAAAACTTCCGAAGCCCCTTAAGTACACATTTTCTCCTTTTTCTAGAGAAACTTTCACTTCTTTCATAAATTTTTCAACAGTTGCTTGCACGTCAGCATGGTCAATTCCTAACTGATCTGAAATGTTTGATACAATGTCTGCTTTTGTCATAATGTTTTATTTATTGCTAAAAATTTAAGGCTCGCAAATATATAAATTTTAATTATAAAATGCTCTGTACAAAGTTTTTATATTCTTTTTGTTTCTCTACATTTAAGCCCGTTATATTTAGATTTTTATTTTGAATTGGACACAAAAACTCTTGGACTGGTATGGTGAAAACAAACGTTCTTTTGTTTGGAGAGAGTCCCAAGAGCCCTATAAAATTTGGCTTTCTGAGGTCATTCTTCAGCAAACTCGCACAGCGCAAGGGCTTCCATATTACAATCGATTTTTGTCTGCATTCCCTACTCTTAAAGACTTAGCAGTAGCCAGTGAAGATGAGGTATTAAAATTATGGCAGGGTCTGGGGTACTATTCGAGAGCGCGAAACCTTCATTTTACGGCAAAATACATTCATAGCGAATTGAATGGGGTGTTTCCAAACACTTTTGAATCTCTTTTGCAGCTGAAAGGAGTAGGTGACTACACTGCCAGTGCCATTGCATCAATTTGTTTTGAACTCCCTCAAGCCGTAGTAGATGGAAATGTATACCGTTTTTTGTCTCGTTATTTTGGCATACTTACTCCTATCAATTCCAGCGCAGCTCATAAAGAGTTTAAGAAAAAAGCTCAGGACTTGATGGGAAATCCCACCCCGGAACCTTTAACCAAGCCATGATGGAGTTTGGTTCGCTTCACTGTACACCTAAAAAACCTAAATGTCAAAGCTGTCCATTTGCTAAAAGCTGTATTGCCTTCAATCAAAATAAAATTGAGCGCTTACCGCTTAAAACTTCCCGTATTAAAATTAAAAAGCGTTTTTTTAATTACCTCGTGATCAAAGACCAATGCGGTCATTACCTTTTTGAAAAAAGAACAGCAAAAGGAATATGGTATAATTTGTATCAATTCCCTTTGCTAGAATCAACAAAGACCCTAAAGTCAAAACACGCACTTGTCGCTCATGCTGATTTTCCTAAAGAAATTTATTTAAATAATTCTGAGGTTAAGTTGTGGAATACAGAACCCATAACCCATAAACTGAGTCATCAAAACCTGGCTGTTAGTTTTTGGGAAATTGAGGCTAAAGACAAATTAAACAATGCACACTCAAAAGCTGTGATAAAAGAATTAGCAGTACCTGTTGTGATTCAAAATTTTATCGAAAAATTCTTTTGAAATGCCTGACGAATTGTTTAAATTTACTTCTACATCTAACTCAAAATCTTAAAACTATGAGCGGCACACTCAACAAAGTTATGCTAATAGGACATTTAGGAGATGATGTAAAAATGCATTATTTCGATGGTGGCGGATCTATAGGACGCTTTCCTTTAGCAACAAACGAATCTTATGTGAATAAAAGCACAGGTGAAAAAGTAACCAACACGGAATGGCACAATATAGTAGTGCGAAACAAGGCGGCAGAAATATGTGAAAAATACCTCAGTAAAGGGGATAAAATTTACATAGAAGGTCGAATTAAAACACGAAAGTGGACAGGAGATGACGGCAATGATCGTTATTCAACTGAAGTCAATGTAAATGAATTCACTTTTCTGAGTACTAAAAAAGGAGGGGATCAAGGAGGAGATTCTACACCAAATTCAACTCCTGAGGACAAAGAGGCTCCCCCACCAGAAAATGATGATTTACCGTTTTAAAAGCTAGTATCCTTTGGATCCAGACCCTTTGCCCTTTTTAAGTGCACTATTTTTAGCTTCCAATCTAATGTGGATTCAATGGTTAGTAGTTCTTGTTCTACTAGTTTGTTCAGCCTTGATTTCAGGTACTGAAGTCGCTTTTTTTTCCTTGCAACTCAAATCATTAGAGGAAGATGATCAGTCTTCTGATATAGCGTTGCAAAGGGTGATTACGCTATTGAAAAACCCCAAACGTTTACTTGCGACTATTTTAGTGGCCAATAATTTTATCAATATTGCTATAGTTTTGGTCTTTGCAGTATTGAGTGATTCCTTTTTAGGAGAAATCGAGAATCCTATACTAATGTTGATCATTGAAGTTGGGATAATTACCGGTCTTATTTTGATTTTTGGAGAGATTTTACCTAAAGTCTATGCAAATAGGAATGCCTTGCAGTTTTCCAAACGGATGTCACTGGTCATTTCAATACTCGATCGATACCTGTTGTTTTGGATCACTTATCCAATGAGTAAAACAACGACCTTTCTAGAAAAACGACTCGGTGACCAAAAGAATCAATTCTCTGTTGACAAACTATCTCAAGCGCTTGAACTTACTGGAGATCACGAGACAACTTCAGATGAGCAGCGTATTTTAGAAGGGATAGTGAATTTTGGAAATACGGATACTCGAGAAGTGATGTGTCCTCGGATGGATATGTTTGCACTATCAGATGAATTGACCTTAGAAGAAATCCTCCCAGTAATTTTGGAGCAAGGGTTTTCAAGAATTCCAGTTTTTCAAGAAAAGAAGGACAATATCAAAGGAATTTTATACACTAAAGATTTACTGCCCAATCTCGACAATCCCAATTTTGTGTGGCAGGATATTTTAAAGCCTCCAATTTATGTTCCTGAAAACAAAAAACTAGATGATTTACTCAAAGAATTTCAACAGAAAAAAATCCATTTGGCAATAGTTGTAGATGAATACGGAGGTACTTCTGGCTTGATTTCTCTGGAAGATATCATGGAAGAAATTGTGGGTGATATTAGTGATGAATTTGATGAAGAAAGTTTAAGTTATTCTAAGTTGGATGAGAAAACCTACGTCTTTGAGGCCAAAATTAGTTTAAAGGACTTTTTTAAAGTAATACATTTAGAAGAAACTGAACTATTTGAATCGGTCAAGGGTGACTCGGAAACCCTTGCGGGATTGCTGTTAGAAATAGCGAAAAGATTTCCCAAAAAGGGGCAAAAAATTAGATTTGAAAGGTACATTTTTACTGTTGAAGAGATCGATCAGATGCGTATCAAGCAAGTTAAGGTTGTACTTCCAAAAAAATAAAAGTCTATGAGGAATTGGTTTTTCAGCACTAGCTTGATTTTATTTTTGAGTTGTACCTCTGACCTTCAACCCAAACCTTGGGGTTATTTGCGTCTAGATTATCCAGAAGCCCAGTATCAGAATTTTGAAAAATTAGCCTCCTTTTCTTTTGAATACAACAATTTCGCAAAGGTCTCGATTGCAAATCAGTACAACTCTCAGCTGGTCTACCCAAAGATGAAAGCGACTCTTTATTTGAATTATATCGCAGTAAACAACAATCTAGACTCCTTACTTAATGATGCGTATAAACTTCCATATAAACACATTTCAAAAGCTGAGTCCATACCCGAAAAAGTCTTTGTAAATCCGGTAAATGGGGTCTATGGCACCTTATTTTCTGTGGTAGGTAATGCCGCGTCTCAATACCAATTATTTCTTACGGATAGCCTAAAGCATTTTCTAGTAGGTTCCGTTTATTTTTACGCAAAACCCAATTACGATTCTATTTTACCGGCTGTAAAATATTTAGAAAAGGATATCATTCACCTTATGGAATCCTTAGAATGGAAATAGTTTTCATATCAGATTTTAAACCTCACAGCATACAAGTATCTAAATAGCAGTTTATAATTTGAAGTGAGCAATTGTGTATTGATCCTTTAAAAAAGTGCACTTTTGCAATAGATGACTATTACTATTAAAAAGTGGGTGTATCTTATTACACTCTCAATTATTTGGGGCAGTTCATATATTCTAATTAAGAAAGGACTTGTCGGCTTGACTCCACTTCAACTGGGATCTACAAGAATCATTATGACTACTGTAATTTTAATGATTTTTGGATGGAAACAGTTGCAAAAAATTCCTAAGAATGCGTGGAAATGGATAATATTAACTGGCTTTTTTGGAACTTTTTTTCCGAGTTATTTATTTGCTTTTGCTGAAACGGTCATTGACAGTTCAGTTGCAGCTGTTCTTAATGGAATGACCCCTTTGTTTACCTTGATATTGGGACTTCTCTTTTTTAATTCAAGTTTTAAATGGATGAAAATAGTTGGAGTATTGGTAGGTTTTGGAGGGACTTTAGTTTTAGTTTCTAATGAATTTACCATGCGTTCAGGTTTAAGCAGTTGGTATGCTTTCTTGGTGGTGGCGGCAACTTTGTGTTATTCTATAAATGTCAACTTGATCAAGCATAAACTTCAAGGAGTTCCTGCTTTAGCTATAGCTTTAGGAAATTTTATCGCTATTGTAATCCCAGCATTTGTAGTCCTCCTTTTTGTAGATTTTCCATGGACTAAAATTATATCTTCCTCAGAAGTCAGTAGTTCAATTGGATATATTTTAATTTTATCGCTGTTTGGAACTGCCTTGGCAAAGGTTATGTTCAATGAATTAGTTTCTATTTCCACAGCAGTTTTTTCGATTTCGATTACCTATTTGCTTCCCATTGTAGCTATTGCATGGGGGATATTGGATGGAGAACAATTTACCTTGATACAATGGTTAGGTTGCGCACTGATCCTATTGGGAGTTTACCTAATCACAGACAAAAAACGCCCCGAAAATAAGGCGTCTTAATTTCTAGATCAGTATAATTATTTAAAGATTTCAGAATCAATTTCTGTATTTAATTCAATGTTTTGAGTAATGAGTTCAATTTCTTGAGGGCCCATACTCATCACGGTCTTGTAAGGGAAAAGAATGCTGTTTACCTCTTTATAGTCATTCATTTTAACCACATTAGTTTGTGAGTTACCCATAATTTCCACGGTTTGCGAAACTTGAATTTTTAAATGACTTTCTACATCATAAAAGTTTAACATGCCTTCAGTAATTTTTACCTCATAGGCTTTTTTACCATCAACCTCAGTTATACCGACCAACTCTACAGTGTCTAAATCGAGATTTAATTCAGGGAAGATCGCTGCATCGGCAAGCATTTGCTCAAATAGCTTACCTTCAAGATCCATTTTTTGTCCCTGCATTTCTATATAGGCATAATCCTTGTTGACCACTTGTTTTTGCATAACATTACCCATCACTTTCATTTCAGTCAAAACCTGTTGCTGGTTTGTTTTTTGGGATTCTACCTCTAAAGTCATTCCTTGTATTTCGCCTTGTGCACTTACTTTAATGGATTTCACATTGGCTAATTTATCCCTACCTCCAAGCGCTTCTAGGTATTGATTAATGACAGTTGAAGCCGTTACTCCTTCGGGGGTTGTTTTGGAGTAATCGGGGCGGTCAATTGCCTCCCCCCATTTATCAAAATACCGAACCTTAAGAGGTTTTTCTTGAAATTGAATCTGTTCTAAGCCCTCCAAAATATCACTCCCCTTTCCTGTAACTACTATTTGGGCATTATTACTTAAAAAGTATTTTTTAGCCGCAGCCAGTACTTCATCTCTAGTTACTTTATTGATATTTTTTAAATAATTTTTATAAAAGTCAGCTGGCAGGTTTTGAGTTTTGATATTAAGCGCAAAATTAGCAATAGTCTCAGGGTCTTCCAGGGAGATGACAAAATTTCCAGCATACTTTGCTTTGACCAATTCTAACTCTTCCTCACTGACCAGTTCAGTTCTTATTTTATTGACTTCGTACAGTAGTTCTACTACAGCACTGTCTGTTACGGCATTGCGGACACTTGTAGATGCTCTAAAACGCGCTTTGGTTTTATGAGAATCACTAAGACCTGAATAAGCACCATAGGTAAACCCTTTGTCCTCTCTCAGATTCAGAAATAATCTTGCTTCTCCACCACCACCAAGAATCTGATTTGCAAGAAGTGCAGGGAAATAGTCCTTACTATTCTTATCTAAGGAAGCAGTATTTAGGAAAGCGATTTCAGACTGTACTGCATTGGGCATTTCTACAAAAGCAATTTCAGTTTCTGTAGTATTGCTTGGCTCTGGGAAAGGCATTTTCGAGCGTTCTTTTTGCTTCCAATCACCAAAGTTTTTTTGGATCATTTTTTTTGTTTTTTTTGGATCAAAATCTCCTACAACAACCAAATAGGCATTGTGAGCATTGAAGATATAATCGTAGGCGTTTTTTATATCCTCTAATTTTAAAGCGTTTACTTTTTCCTTAGTTAGGTATTCCCCATAGGGATGGTTTGGCCCATAAGAGCGTAAGTTTTCCACCCGTCTTGCAGCAGTTTTAACATCTTTTTCTCCAGTTTCAAGGCCCGTTATAAGCTTATCTTTTTCTGTTTGGAATTCTTCTTCCAGAAAGTTTGGATGCTGGGCAGCATCTGCCATTAGCTCCATGACTCTGGGAAAAAATCTGGTCAATGAACTTGCGTGGGCACCGTCTGCGTTAAAGTGAAAGTAAGCTCCCATAAAGTCGATTTCTTCCTCAAAGTCGTTCTTCGAAATAGAAGTAGAACCCTTACCCATCATACTAGTCAATAAGGCATTGGCTCCTGCTTTTTCACCTTCAACTATGAGTGGGTGGTCAATACTTAGACTTATGGAAACTTGTGGCAGTTTGTGATTTTCTACCAATAATACGGTTAATCCGTTTTTCAATTTAAACTCTTCGGGATCCTCTAACTGTATTAACGGTGCGGGACCAGGTTCAGGCTGTTGCGTTCTGTCTATTTGAGCATGAACTGCAATCGTAAAAAAGGCAATATGACAAAAAGTTAAAATTCGTTTCATTGGTGGTTTATTTTGATTCAGGTAGATAGTTTAATGTAAGCCTTTGATTAGGATTAAGATATTTTTTGGCGGCGGCGCGAATTTCTTCACGGCTAATAGAGCGGTAGATGTCAATTTCTGAGTTGATCAAATTGGTATCTCCATAGATAGCGTAATATTCTGCAAGAGAATTTGCAATTCCTTCAACAGAACTATTGGAGGATACAAAATCAGACTCGAATTTGTTGAGTAGTTTTTGATAATCCTTTTCGCTGATCAGTTCGTTTTGAATTTTATCAACTTCCTCATCGATTTCATCTCTTATAGCGGCTAATTCTGTAGATCCAACAGGAAGTGAAAGAATTACATAAAGTCCATAGTCTTCCATACTCATATTGAATGCTGCTACTTGCAAGGACATTTTTTTCTCATCAACTAATTTTCGATAAAGCTTTGAGCTCTTACCATCACTTAGATAGGTCGAGATCATATCGAGTACTCTAGAGTCTCTTGTTGTTTTTTTTGGGATTCGATAGGCTGTAAAGAGGGCAGGCACTTGAATGTTTTTATCAAAAGCTTCTGCCGTGATAGGTTCTGAAATGGGAGTTTCCTCAAATGTTTGAACTTCAATCTCTTCCCCTCTGGGGATTTCACTAAAATAGTTCGCAATCATTTTTTTAGCTTCTTCCATTTCAAAATCACCAGCAACTACTAAGACCGCATTGTTTGGAACGTAAAACTTTTCATTAAAGGCAATAAACTCATCTAAAGTTGCTGCATCTAAGTGATCCATTTCACCAATTGGAATATGTCGATAGGGATGCTTTTCAAACATTCGCTTTCGAACTTCAAAAGCCCATTTGCCGTAGGGTGAATTGTCGTAACGGAGTCTTTTTTCTTCTTTTACTACTTCATTCTGAGTTTCGACACCAACCTCATTAATTATAGGGTGCAACATACGCTCAGATTCCATCCATAAGCCTAATTCTAAATTATTTGAAGGAAACACTTCGTAGTAGTAGGTAAAATCATCGGTAGTATAGGCATTATTTCTCCCCCCATTGGATGACACAATTTTAAACCAATCACCACGCTCAATGTTTTCAGTTCCTTCAAAAAGCAGGTGTTCAAAGAAATGTGCAAAGCCAGTTCTTTCACCTTCTTCATTTTTAGCCCCTACGTGATAGAGTACTGAAGTTACAACTAGTGGAGCGGTATTGTCTTGGTGTAAGATGACATGTAAACCATTGTCTAAGTCGTATTCTTCAAAAGTGACTTGCTGTGCATTTAAATAAAATGAAAAGAAGATTAGGCTTAGCAGATAAAATCGTTTTCTCATGGTTAAAGTTTGGATTAATTTATGTTTTTACAAAGTAGGCTCAAAAACTCAATTTTTGAGATTCACGTTTTTAAAATTAATACATTTGAAGATATTTTCAAACTTGAAATCATGCGTAACCTTTTAAATTTTATCTTCCTATTGTTTCTAACTGTAGGATTTAGTCAATCTAAATACAAAACCATATTAAGTGATATTGACAAAGATCAAGAATCTTATACTAAAATAGCACAGCAAATTTGGTCATATGCAGAAATGGGATATCAAGAAGAGCAGAGTAGTGCCCTTTTACAGAAGACTTTAAAGGAGCAAGGATTCCAAATAGAGGCTGGAGTAGCTGAAATCCCTACTGCTTTTGTCGCCAGTTACGGCTCAGGGAGTCCGGTAATTGCCATTTTAGGTGAATATGATGCACTGCCCGGTTTGTCACAGAAGGCTGTTCCGTATAAAGCTTCAAATAACGGCAAGGCAGGACATGCTTGTGGGCATCACCTTTTTGGAACAGCCTCAGCTGCAGCGGCTATAGCCATAAAAAATTACCTTCAAAAAGAAGGTAAGTCAGGAACAGTAAAATATTTTGGATGTCCAGCTGAAGAAGGAGGTTCGGGAAAAGTATATATGACCCGAGCAGGTTTATTTGATGAAGTTGATGCTGCCTTACACTGGCATGCAGACAATAAAAATGCTGCAAGTATTCGTCCTGCTTTGGCAAATAAATCAGCTAAGTTTCGTTTTTATGGAGTCTCTGCTCATGCAGCTGGAGCTCCTGAGAAAGGTCGTTCTGCTTTGGATGCGGTGGAGGCGATGAATAATATGGTCAACATGATGCGTGAGCACGTAACTGAAAGTACTCGAATTCACTATGTCATTACCCGTGGTGGACAGGCACCTAATGTGGTTCCTGACTTTGCGGAAGTCTATTACTATGCCCGACACAAAACCAGAGATGAGGTTGTTCAAGTTTTCGACCGTATAGTTAATGCCGCAAAAGGAGCTGCCTTGGGAACTGGAACAACTATGGAATACGAAATGATCGGCGGAACACATGAATTGTTATTCAATGATGTATTACAACCCATGGTTCACAAAAACCTTGAAGCTGTAGGAGGTTATCAATACACTGCTGAAGAGCGTATTTTTGCAGAAAAAATTGCCGAAAGTTTGGGAACCCCCTTAGACACTAAATTTGTAGAGGGTGTTGCCCCTTACAGTGAAAACGCAAAAGCGGGTGGTTCTACAGATGTGGGCGATGTAAGTTTTGCAGTGCCAACAGCAGGATTGAGAGCTGCGACTTGGGTTCCTGGAACTCCTGCCCACAGCTGGCAAGCAGTCGCTGCTGGAGGGACTGATATTGGAAATAAGGGAATGATGATAGCTGCTAAGACTCTTGCTTTAACAGGGATGCAATTAATTGACAACCCTAAAGTCATCAAGGCAGCTCAAGAAGATTTTATTAAAAAAAGGGGTTCAGATTTTGAATACAAACCTATGTTAGGAGATCGTAAACCCGCTTTAAACTACAGAAATTAACGAATGAAACTGCAAATATTTAGCCTCTTATTTTTAAGCTTAATCAGCATACAAGCTCAGGTTTACTCCTATGAAACTGAGCAGAATGGTAAATTAATTACCCATCGAATTACAATGGATGATTCTTATTTGGTAGAAACCCAATATGTTGCTACACCAGCGGAATTTATCCTTACTCGTGGAGGTTTTTATACTAAAACAGCAAAGGTCATATCAGTTGATTTTGAATTCAATTCCAACTTTGATAAAGATGGCTTAAAACAAATGGAATTGGAATGGTCAGAAGATTGGATACTACTTTCTAAAGAGCCAAAAGATCTAAATGGCAAATGGCTGATGGCTGGCAGAATGACAGAGCAAGGAGAACGAAGAAGAGACACTTCAGGGCCTCGAAAGACAATGAAATTTTTATTGGATGGATTTTTCCAATGGATTGCATACAACACTGAAACATTCCAATTTTTTGGTTCAGGGGGAGGCTATTATACTACTGAAGGAGGCAAATACACCGAACACATCGAATATTTTTCAAGAGACAACAGTAGGGTCGGAGCTGTTTTACCCTTTAATTACGAACTAAAAGGAACCGATTGGCATCATCAAGGCTTTAGCAGTAAAGGTGACCCTATGCATGAGATTTGGAGTAAGCGACAATAGATTAACTCCAAATTTTCGGTTCGTTAGAACAACTATATCAAACATTAATGATAGATCTTAATTCACTTATTTCTTTACTTCAGCTTGAACAAAAAGACACCCACCATTTTGTAGGTCAAAACTACAAGACAGTTTGGGGGCGCGTTTTTGGAGGGCAAGTACTCGGGCAGTCACTTCATGCTGCTTATCAAACTGTACCTAGTGACAGAAAGGCGCACTCCATGCATGGGTATTTTATTTTGGGAGGAGACATTAATATTCCCATAGATTATCACGTAGATGCCATACGAGATGGGAGGAGTTTTACTACCAGGAGGGTGGTTGCCTATCAAGAGGGTAAAGCTATTTTTAATATGGCGACCTCTTTTCATTTGGATGAGGAAGGAGCTGATCATCAAATTACCATGCCCAATGTTTTAACCCCAGAAATTTTACTTACCGACATTCAGCAAGCGGAGCCTCTAAAAGAAAAAGATCCTGAACGCTATCAACGATTGATGATGGCCCATCCACAGGTTTTTGAATTTCGCCCTGTGGGAAAAGCTATTTACCTAGAGACTCAAAATAAACCGCCCCTCTCGCATATTTGGTTCAAGACCAAAGAACAAATTAAAGCAGATACTGCCTTACAACATCAACTCCTTGCTTTTGCTTCGGATTACAGCCTGCTCTTGTCAGCTACCCTACCTCACAGAGAAGCATTTGAAAGTCACAAAATCTACTATGCTAGTTTAGATCATGCGTTGTGGTTTCACCGTGATTTTAAAATAGATGATTGGCTGTTGTATGCCATTGAAAGTCCGAGTGCTTCTAATGCCAGAGGTTATGCAAGGGGGAGTATTTTTGATCGCTCAGGGAGGATGGTTGCCTCGGTCTCCCAAGAAGGATTAATGAGAAAATTTAAATAAATAAGTACGTACAAGATGAATAGAATTCTAGTTTTTGGATTGATGAGTTTTTGTTTATTACATTCTCTTGCTGCCCAAGAATACAGTAAAGTTGAAGGTGTTTGGAATGCCGCATTCATAGATCTACCACTAAATGATAAACTCAGTTTGCGATCTGAATTTCATTTTAGAACTGTTGATTATTTCAATGTTTGGAATCAGCAGATTTTTAGACCCCAATTGACTTACACGGATTCTAAAAACATCAAATGGACGGCAGGTTATTCCTACTTGCGCAATTTTGATTCCGACATCAACGCATATCCCAGAGTTAGAAATGAGCACAATATATGGGAGCAGGTAGTGTATATAATTCCCTTAAAAAAGAGTTCTTTATCGACTTGGATTCGCCTTGAACATCGTTTTCAGGAAGAATTACCCCTTCAAACCAATCGATCATTGAGAAGTTTTGACTTTTCAAGTAGAATACGTTTTCGCTTTACTTATGAGCGTCCTTTGTCTAAACCAGAAGCCAAAGTTCCTGTAAATTTCATTTTTTACGATGAGGTTTTTACCATTATGAGTCCAGGAGGAACTCCTTTTAAGTTCAATCAAAACTGGACCTTTTTCGGACTGGGGATTAAGCTAACCGATAAGATGAGAATTAATACGGGCTTTCAAAAGAACACTATTTTTAAATCTACAGACAATTATTTGAAAAACAGATTGTGGAATACCATACTGTTTTACAAAATTTAAAAGAGTATTGAGTCTATACAGTTTTTATATTTTTTGATTTAGTTGTAGCTTCATATCAAAAAACACAATGATTTTAACTCCACGATTTTTAGTAGCACTGGCTGTTTTGATTGGCACAAACTCTTTAATTGCCCAACAGTCTTTTTTTAAAGCAGCCGAAGGAAGCCATTGGTTAAGTACAGATCTTCACATCCATACGGTTTTTTCTGATGGAGCTGTCTGGCCAAGTATTAGAGTAGAAGAAGCTCGAAGAGAAGGCTTGGATCTTATTGCGATGACTGAACATTTAGAATACCAGCCCCATGAGGAAGATATTCCACATCCAGACCGAAATCGATCCTATGCAATTGCATCGGGTATGTTGAGTGAAGACGAAGTGCTTCAGGTGATTAATGGTTCTGAAATCACACGTGAAATGCCTCCAGGACATATCAATGCAGTTTTTGTTAAAGACGCTAACGCTTTACTTCATTCGGATTCATTATCAGGAATACAGGAGGCTAATAAGCAGGGAGCCTTTGTTTTTTGGAATCACCCAAACTGGGAAGCGCATCGAAGTGATGGGATAGCACGTTTGGAGCCTTTCCACAACTATTTAATTTCAAATAAATTACTTCACGGCATTGAGGTGGTCAATGAAACTACCTTTTCTGAGGAGGCATTAGAAATTGCTTTGGAGAATGATCTTACCATTTTAGGAACCTCTGACATTCACGGATTGACGGATTGGGCACATCAAATTGCAACAGGAGGTCACCGCCCTATGACTTTTGTCCGTGTCACTGAAAGAACACCAGCGGCGGTAAAGAAGGCTCTGTTTGAGCGCAAAACCGTGGTTTGGTTTAATGACCTAATAATTGGAAAAGAAGCAGAAGTCTCAAAACTGGTTAAAGAAAATATTCATTTTGGAAAGCCAAATTACGCTGAGGATAAAACAATTTTAAATGTTGAGGTGACCAATGAAAGTAGCCTTCCTTTCCAAATGGAATATACGGGAGAATACAGTTTTCATCAAAGGAGTTCAGTCTTTACCCTTCCACCCAAAACATCTATACGTTTACAAGTCAAGACGATATCCAAAAAACAAAGCATTATTTTACCTTTTAGAATTTTAAATGCTGTAATTGGTTCTAAGCAGTATCTTGAGCATCAATTTTTAGTAAAATAATTGAGAAAGTACTATTTTTATCAGGTAGTGATGTGTGATTTATGATTAAAGACAGTAATTGGAGACCGCTTCCAAGCTATTTAACAGTAAGGGAAAGTACGATCGAGGGATTGGGCCTTTTTGCCACTGAGGACATTAAGGAGGGGACTGATTTGGGCATCACTCACGTTTACGATCAGCGTTTTCACGATAATTATTTACGGTTACCACTTGGAGCCTTCATAAACCATCATCAAATCCCAAATTGTAAGGCTGTTTTTTGCGAAGAGGATAAAAAATTAGGGAAAGTCAAGCATATTCGGATTGTTGCTTTAAAAAACATTGACAAGGGGAGCGAGATTACTGTAAAATATGTTATCAACAAATTGGACAATCCAAACTGGGAGCACGAGTATGAGATGACTCAATAATATGTTTTCAGATCACTTTTCTAAATATCGTCCAAAGAGTAACCAATAAAAGAATCCAGAGACGTAAACAAGGGACTTTAGGTAATTCATTTAAATAGTTTTTTCAAAATTACACTGCCATCAAATACTTAGTGTTAGCCAATTGTTATTAAAAACTTAATCTAAAATCAAGAGTTTGTTTAACTTTTTTGTAATTTTGATTTATCAATTCTTCATTGATGAATTGGTTTATGGTTATAGCCTTTGGGAATACTTCCTGAAGGCTTTTTTTTGTAAAAGCTTAAGTTACGTCACGTTTTGTGTCGTCAAAATTGAGATAAGCTTTTGAGCTGACTATTTTTTGAAGTTGATTTACCAACCACCAAAGGTCCTCAAAACGGGTGTAAAGAGGAGTTATTCCGATACGAATATAGCTTGGAGGTCTGAAGTCGGGAATAATTTTAGTTACCTCCTGACCACCGGCAATTAATGCCTGACAGATCTGCCATGCCTGGGGGTGGGACACTGCTATATGAGACCCTCTAAATGAAGAATCCATTGGACTGTAAATACTAAAGTCGAGTGGAAGTAAGACCTCATTTACTGCATTGAGTAAAAACTCGGATTGTTGTACACTTTTGGCCCTCAAATGATCCATACCAGCCTCAAGGATAAGATCGATTCCAGCCTCTACTGCTTGCATAGAAAGAATGGGTGGAGTTCCGTTATTAAAGCGCTCTAATCCATTTGAAGGGGTATATTTTGGATTGAATTCGAATGGCTTATCATGTCCAAACCATCCTTGGATAGGATTTTCCAGTTGCAGATGAAAATCTTTATGGAGGTATAAAAAAGCTGGTGATCCAGGTCCACCATTCATATATTTGTAAGTACACCCTAAGGCTACTTTTGTTTCTGTCTCCTTAAAGTCAATAGGAACAGCCCCAACAGCATGACTCAGATCCCAGACGATAATACTATTGTGTTCCGCAGCCCAACGATTGAGCTCCTTAATAGGATAACAATAGGCACTTTTGTAAGTAACGAGACTTAGACAGATAATTCCTGGTTTTTTTTTGATCAACTGCTTGAGTTTTTCAAGGTTTGCTTCTATCTCCTGACTGTAAGTAATAGTGGATAGTGTCGTTTTTGGAAGCTGTTTAACCAGTCCATCCAAGACATATAAATCTGTTGGAAAATTTAAACTATCTGAAATTAGATGAGTAGGGTATTGTTTTGATTGAAGTAAGGCATATAGAATTTGGTAGAGGCGCACAGAGGTAGATTCTCCAAAAACAATTTCATTAGACTCGGCATTTAGCAGCAAACCGTATTTTTTTGATATGCGCTCAGGAAGTTCCAACCAATTTTCATTCCAACTACTAATAAGTTGTTTACCCCACTGGGTTTTAATTACATTATCCAATTGCTCAGGAACATTTTTAGGGAGTTTACCCAAGGAGTTTCCATCTAAATAAATTTCACCTTCTCCGTGATAGAAACGATTTCTAAAAGAGTTTAGCCCATCTTGTTGATCTAGGATTTTTGCAGCTTTAAGATCAATCATCAGCTGTAGTTAGGAAAAAAGGAAGTATTTCATCTACCCAAGCTGCATATTGGGTTCCGCTTGGGTGAAGACCATCAGCTGCAATAAACTCCGGTTTTGAGCCCACAGTTCTTGAAAGGGGTGTAATGTCAATAAATTGAATTTCTTCCCTTGTACAAACTTCATAAATGACTTGATTAAAATTGTCGATTTCTAAAGCTATTTGTTCTCGATTGCGGTCTTTTGCAAACGGCATTTTTCCCCAATCGGGAATAGAAACTACAAAAACTCGATTTTTTTTATTTCCCGCAAAAAGGATTGCTTGACTTAATAATTGCTCAAATTCAGCTTTAAATCCCTCAATACTTTTTCCTTGATATTGATTGTTTACTCCAATAAGTAAGGATACCCAATCGTAAGGAAAATCTAAAGCTGTATTGTCAATACCCATTTTTAAGTCTGAAGTAGTCCATCCTGTACGAGCGATAATTTGAGGGCGATTAATAAATATCGATTCTTTTTCTAAAGACTTTACAAGTTGATTTGGCCAGCGGTTGTCCTCAGTCACCGACTCGCCAATGGTATAACTATCACCAAGGGCTAGGTAACTCTGTTTTGGGATTTCTTCACAAGCGGTGAAAACAAGAAAAACAAAAAAAAGTAAGCAGAGTCTTTGAATCACAGCTATAAATTATAATATACCTTCCACAAAAATAGAAAATAAGATAGGAAACTAAAGATTAAGTTTAAGTATATTGTATGCATATTCAATCATATGCGTTATTTTTTCTTAGGACTTTTAGCTCCTTATTTCTGTCTTGCTCAACTGACCTTGACAACTGTAAAACTTCCATCTGAACTTGAAGAAACCTCTGGCTTAGAATATTTAGGAGAACACCTTATAACCAACAATGACTCAGGTGACAAACCCCGACTTTATGTGTTTACACCCCAAGGAGAATTGATTAAGAGTATTCGGTTTTACAACTTAAAAAATAGAGATTGGGAAGATCTTGCTGCAGACGAAGACCATTTTTATATAGCAGATACTGGCAATAACTACGCAACTAGAGAAAATCTAAGGATTTATATTTTAGGGAAAGACTTAATTCCTCAGGGGACAATCAAGATTCACTACGAGGCTCAAAAGACATTTTCCAAAGAATCTAGAAATGAATATGATGCTGAAGCATTAGCAGTTGTTGGAGAGGATTTAGTGCTTTTTTCAAAAAACAGAAAAACACTTCAGTCACAGATTTATGTCTTTCCAAAAAATGAAGGTAATTACAGTTTGATTCCAGAGCAGACTATTGATACTAAAGCACTTATTACTGCAGCAGATTACAATGAAAAAGAAGATTTAGTCGTGCTGACAGGTTACGATTTCGAGGGGAAACAATATTTCTTCACTTTGGAGCATTTTAAAAAGAATGGAATGAAAAATATTGATCTAACTCGATATACAATTCCAGTAAATCCAGCACAAATTGAAGCTGTTAAAATCATCAATAAAGAGGAGTTTTGGATCACCTCAGAAAGTGAGTCCAAAGGAAAACCTCGTTTATTTCACCTTAAACTAAATTTATAGCTAGCTCATCTAAAAAAGTAATTTATATGAAATCATCCCTATCATTATTGTTGGTATTCCTGCTCTTGAGCCCAATGACTTATAGTCAGAAAAGGAAAAAGGCATCAAAAAATTCAGTAGTAACTCTCGCTAATTTCAACAATTTAGACTGGAGGAATATAGGACCTTTTCGGGGAGGTCGCAGTGTGGCTTCTGCTGGAGTTGTCAAATCCCCTTCTACATTTTATATGGGAACTACAGGTGGTGGTGTTTGGAAAACAGAAGACAATGGAATGCATTGGAAAAATATATCAGACGGGTTTTTTAAAACGGGTACAGTAGGAGCCATAGCTGTTTCAGAAAGTGATCCGAATGTTGTTGTTGTTGGGATGGGTGAACACGCTGCTAGAGGAGTTATGTCTTCTATGGGAGATGGAGTTTACAAGTCTGATGACGCTGGGGCAACATGGCAACACATAGGTTTGGATTTGTCTAGACATATCTCTAATGTAGAAATACATCCTTCCAATCCAGACCTAATTTATGTGGCTGTGCAAGGTGCTCAGTATGGTCCTAGTAAAGAGCGAGGGATATATCGTTCTGAGGACGGGGGAGCTACATGGGAAAATGTACTCTATGTGTCACAGACTACAGGTGCAGCTTCTTTGAGTATGGATAAAAATAACCCTCGAATTTTATACGCTGCACTATGGGATCATCAACGTTCCCCCTGGCAAATGAGATCGGGTGGTGCAAATTCAGGCTTGTATAAGTCAACTGATGGTGGAGATCATTGGACTAGATTGGAAAAAGGATTACCAGAGGAATTTGGTAAGGCAGGAATTTCAGTTTCAAGAGCAAATTCAAGTCTCGTATTTGCTAATATAGAAGCGGAAGGTTCAGCCGCTGGAGTGTATAGGTCTGAGGACGGAGGAAGTACATGGAAACAAGTCAATAAGGATAGGGTCGCAGTAGCTCGATCTTGGTATTATATGGAGATTTTTGCCGATCCCCAAGATGAAAATGTGGTTTATGTACTCAATGCTCCTGTTCTTAAATCTATTGATAGAGGAAAAACATTTAAAACTTTACCCACACCTCATGGTGATAACCATCATTTATGGATTCATCCGGATAATAATCAGATCATGATCAACTCTAATGACGGAGGAGCAAATGTTTCAACAAACGGAGGTAAAAGCTGGAGTACTCAGCAAAACCAACCCACAGCTCAATTTTACCGTGTAATTGCAGACGAACAAGTGCCTTATCACGTTTATGGAGGGCAGCAGGATAATTCGGCCATAGGAATCAAAAGTAGAGACCAAGACCGCGGTATTGATTGGAAAGACTGGTATTCTGTTTCGGGCTGCGAAAGCGCTTTTTTGGCTTTTAACCCCAAAAGTCCTAGGGTAGTCTATGGTGGCTGCTATCAAGGAATTATTGAGCGTTGGGATAGAGCTACTCAAACGGTAAAGGAAATAAAAGAATATCCTGAATTGGCATTGGGAAATGCTCCGAATTCTTTTAAATATCGATTTAATTGGAATGCTCCAATCATCAGTGCTCCTTCAGATCCAAACACCATTTATCATGCTGGCAATGTTGTATTTAAAACCCAAAACGGAGGAATTGACTGGGAAGTTATCAGTCCTGATTTGACAAGAAATAATAAAAATCAACAGTTGGCAGGAGGGATACCCTATACCAATGAAGCTGCTGGAGGAGAAAATTACAATACTTTGATGAGCTTAGTTGCATCTCCGCATGATGCTGGTGTACTTTGGGCCGGAAGTGACGATGGATTGATTCACCTGACTCGAGATGGTGGTAAAACATGGGTAAACACGACCCCCAAAGGACTTAAAGAGGGGATAATTAATTCGATTGAAGTGTCTCCTCACAATCCTGAGACTGCCTATGTAGTTGTGATGCGTTATAAGTTTATGGATTTAACTCCTTATGTATATAAAACTAACAATTACGGTGAAAGTTGGGAACTCATTACTGAGGGTTTAGAAGGGCAACACAATTTCGTACGTGTTGTTCGTGCTGATCCAAAAGTTCAAGGTTTATTGTATGCAGGAACAGAAACAGGCTTTTATATTTCATTCAATGATGGAAACTATTGGGAAGCCTTCCAAAGCAATTTACCTGTAGTTCCAATTAATGACCTATTCATTCAGGATAACGATTTAATTGCAGCTACAGCAGGGCGTTCCTTTTGGATATTGGATGACCTTAGCCCACTTCAGCAGCATCAAAAAACCGAACAAATTCATTTAGTGGCACCCAAGACATCCTACCGTATTTCCTCTGTAAATACTCCAAAAAACAGCAGTCAGGGGTCAAACCCGAAGAGTGGGGTTTATTTGGATTACTACTTGCCAGAGGTTTACGATTCGCTAGAGGTTCAATTGGATATTCTACAAGATGAAAAAATGATTCGTTCTTATACTTCCAGCAAGAATAGTGATTTTAAATCATGGCCAGGAGGCCCAAATGCGGAATTAGTCCTTCCTCATAAAATAGGGTTTAACAGAACACATTGGGATTTTAGAAGAGCCCAATTACCCAGTGTAGACAAGGTTTTTGTCTATGGGAGTTATAACGGGAGTAGAGTTGCACCAGGAGGGTACACAGCGAGACTCACTTATGGCGATCAAATCAAAGAGGTAGGGATCGAAATTTTACCAAATCCAAACCTGAATTACTCTGCTGCAGACTTTAAAGACCAGCAAGAACTGTTGATCAAAATTGAAACTGCGATTAAGAATATACACGAGTCAGTAACACAAATGCGCAATGCCCAAGCTCAATTAAAGTACTACTCCAATATTTTAAAAGAAAAAGATTCATTTACAAAACTTTATGATCAAGCTAAAAGCATAGAGGAACAACTTAAAAATTGGGAAAAGGAATTGATTCAACCGAATCAGAAAACCTTCCAAGACGTGATTAATTTTAACAATAAACTCAATGCTGAACTGATGCATTTAAAAGGATACGTTGACACGGATGATCCGGAAGTGACCCAAGGAGCTAAAGACCGCTATCGCGACCTTAATGAGACTTGGCAAAAGCATAAAGATGAGTTGAAAAAAATCATTGAAGATGACTTTAGGTCTTTTGAAGAAAACTACAGAGCAGCTAAAGTCCCTGTTCTCAACGTAGAAATTGACTCCTTATAAGTTTACAGTCCGATGAGGTATTGAAACTTTAAAAAGAATTGGGTCTGGTCAACGCGAAATGGAGAGTAAAATTCATCGTTAAAGTCTTCAAGTGAATTTTGATTTCCCCCAACATAAAAAACCGTTGAAGGATTGGGGTTCCACTGAACAAGCGGTTGGATAAAAAATCGATCTGCAAAGGAATTGTACTCTGAAATGATTCTAATGCTAAAAAAGTTATTAAACTGGTAGCGTGCGGAAAAGCGTGAGATGGCTCCCTCAAAATATTTTTCTTGTGTATCCAATTTTGATAAAGTGGCGTAACGGATGGACGGAGAAAGGTTAAGTTTATCACCTAACTGAAAGCTTGGCATGATAAATAGGGTAAACTCCCTCCCAACGTCAGGTTTCTCTTCGTTATAAGCCAAGTCTTTCCCAAAAGTTGATCGAATCATAAGAGAGAAGGATTCACTTGGATTGTTTCGAATGCTCAATTCACTTTTACCAACATTTCGGTAATCTCTACCCAAATAATTTTTAAATATATCCCAGTCGTAAGTGTATTGGATTTCGGTATTCAAATAGGTTCTAATACTGAATATACCATCAATACTGATGGCTTTCAAATAGTTTTGAAATGTATAATTTAAATCCGCTTTAGTCCCAATACTGAAAAACTGCAACCCTTTTTTATTGATAAAGTTTTGGTATTCGTGAAAGATAGTTCCCCAACGGCGGTTATTTTTTACGACAAAGCCTACATTGGCTTGATACTCTGGGCTGATGTCTCGGTAGTAAAAATAGGATTTCCAATGCTCGGTATTTCTATACAATTGGACATAAAGTGCACTTCCTCCATATTTTTCATTGTCTAGTGCTACAGACCTTCCTTTTATAGCATCTTGAGTATCGATCCAATCAGCTTCAGGCTCTTGATTAAAATTAGCAAAGAGTTCATAGGTCAATCGCCAGTTTTTAGATATGAGGAACCAACCGTCTGTACCAAATAAATTTCCATACCCCCCTTCTTTATAATACCTATTTGTACTTACCAAGCCCAAGCGAGTATTTTTATTGACAAGTCTTTGGTAGCGAAATACATTTACAAAGGATTGACCGCCTTGACCCAAATAGGAGCGGTCTTCCCCTGCTATTTGATAGGGTGAATTTTGATCAATTGCTGTTAAAAAATAGATTCTGGATTTTTTGGCTTGGCTCAAAAGTTTGGTTGAGAGTAAGGGGTTGTTTATGGATCGGGAATAAAAAGCGCCATCTGTAAAATTGACTATATCTGTTCCCCTATTAAAAAAAGGTCTTCGTTCAGGATATTCTAAAGCAAAGGAGGAATTGACATCAATTTGAGTTACATCTGCTTCAACCTGAGAGAAATCTGGGTTTAAGGTAATTTCAAGTCCACTGTTTTTGCTGAGGTCTAAATTGAGACCTAGTCCCGCATTGGGCTTAAATTTATCGTAATCCAATAAAGCATTTTTACTCGGTTTTTTCCCACTTAAATTTCCAGCAACATAGGGTAACAGCTCTATTCGTTTTTCAATAGTAATATCATTAAGTAGGAGCACCTCAGTTGTTTGACAAACTTCACATGGATTGTCTCGATCAAAAGTTTGACTCTGTACCTCAACTTCAACATTTTTTTCGTTAAAATACTTTCTTCCCAGCTTGAAATGCCATTTCTGATTTGTACCATTAGGAAAAGGAAGAGAGGAGAAAGGGATTTTATATTCAACTTGAAACCCATCGGATACAATAGATCCTGCAGTTTCAAAATCCATATTAAAACTGCCGTCGTAACGTTGCTCATCGGATACTGCATTGATTGCTCTAACATCAAATTGACTTCCAAAGGGATTGGCTACTAAAATGTAATTGTTACGTCCATCAGCATAAGTATCAAAGCTAATTGAAACGATATCATCTTGGCGATACATATTAAAGTCGTCTCTCGAACGAACGTTTGCTCTTACATTTTCTGGCTTATCAAATGCGTGGATCGCAATGTATAAATGGGTATTGGTATAGGTAATATAACCTACGGTTCTTTTTTTTGCAGGACTGTTATTGCCTGGATTTATTTCATAGTTCAGCTCAACTGGAGTGGCATTTTCCCACTCGCCTTGGGAGAGTATTCCGTCAAGAACGATTTTAGAAGAGGGGGATTTTTGAGGTTGGTATTGATTTTGACCGAAGGTAAATTGTGTCATTAGAATCAGTAAAATAAATTTACCAAACGAATCCAATCTAGTCATAAAAACCTTAATTTAACTTCAAAGATACACAAGCTAATTAGATCACAATTAAATAGTAAACCTTATCAGTGTTTTTAATTCAAAACTTTTCGTATTCTCGCTTTTTGAAAAATAGAACTATATAAATGGAAAAAGCACTAATTGGAAGTCAGGAGTGGTGTTCGTTTGAGAATTTAAATATCCCCTCTATTAAAGCGCGTATTGATTCTGGAGCAAAGACCTCATCTATACAATCTACCAACATTAAAAAATTCAAGAAAGGCAAAGAGTCTTGGGTGTCGTTTGATGTCAATCCAATACAAGACAATTTAAGTATCGTAGTTCATTGTGAATCAAAAATAGTTGATGTCAGAATTGTAAAAAGTTCCTCTGGAATTACAGACAAACGTTTTGTAATCATGGAAAAGGTTCAAATTGGTAACAACTCATTTGAAATTGAACTTACTCTAGCCAATAGAGATGGAATGGATTTTAGAATGCTACTCGGAAGAGAGGCTATGAAAGACAGATTTATTGTCGACCCTTCCAAACACTATTTGACCAGTCAAATTACAGACGAAGAACTAGAAAAGAAATACAGCCATTTATTACATGAAAAGTCAGGATTGAGTATTGGTTTATTGGCTACAGACAAATCCTTGTACAGCAACAAACGCCTTATGGAAGCTGGAAAAGCAAGAGGGCATGAGATGTATTTTTACAATATTCAGCAATGTTATATGCGTTTGGACACTGTGACCCCAGAGGTGCGATATAGAGGGGGGAGTATCATTCAAGATTTGGATGCGATTATTCCTCGAATTCGACCAAGTATGACTTTTTACGGTTGCGCCTTACTTAGGCAATTTCATTCTATTGGAACATACTGTTTAAATTCAGATACTGCAATATCTCAATCCAGAGACAAACTATTCTCAAGTCAACTTTTTTCTGCGAATGATATCCAGATTCCAATTACTGGATTTGCCAAATCACCCCTGGATACTAAGGACCTTATCAACATGGTAGGAGGAGCTCCTTTGGTGATTAAACTATTACAAAGTGCTCAGGGTAAAGGGGTAGTTTCTGCGGAAACAGACAAGGCAGCAGAAAGTGTAATAAATGCATTTAAAAGTCTGTATGCCAATATTTTAGTTCAAGAATTTATAAAAGAAGCAGCAGGAAAAGATCTACGCTGTTTTGTAGTCAATGGTAAAGTAGTGGCTTCCATTGAACGGTCAGCACCCAAGGGTGAATTCCGTTCAAATATTCATATGGGAGGGACAGCAAAAAAGATAAAAATTACCCAGGAAGAAAGACGCCTGGCTATTAAGGCAGCTAAAATTTTAAATTTGGCTGTCGCTGGGGTTGATATTATTCGTTCTAACAAGGGCCCTTTATTACTAGAAGTAAACTCCTCTCCAGGATTGGAAGGAATTGAGACTGCCACAGGGAAGGACATTGCCAATGAGATGATAATGGCCATTGAAAAAAAATTAAAATTCAAAAGGCAATAATCGATGAAACTGGACCTCATCGTGAATTATAAGTGAGATCCTCAGCTGCCTTCGCTTTTTATTTAAAGCATTCAGACTTATTGGTTGTTTATGAGGAAACCTCTAGTGGAATCTTTCAGCTTACAATCTTTTCTTTATTTGGTGTGTTTCCCATCATGAGTGGGTTTGTCCTTTGGAGGGACTAGTGCAGCAAGCCATCACAAACTTTATATAAGCTAAATGATTTTGGGTTTAATGTCAATCTGCGATCAGTTTATAACATTCTGTTTTAATTTTGGCTACTTCCTAGAAGATTGATTAATTTTAGAATCTAATCCTTGGTAGATGGAATACGTCATACTCGCTTTTTCTTTTATTACCCTTGCAGCAGTAGCTTACTTGCTTTTTCAGAAAGGCAATTCGGATCTCAGCTCCCTAGAAAACATTTTCAACAATAGAATTCAAGCTGAGTTCCAACTCAATCGGGAAGAATTATCAAAAAATTTAAAAGAAAACAGAAACGAACTGATTCAAAGCATTGAGCGCTTGAATGAGACCTTGACTAAAAAAGCAAAAGACGATAGGGAAGAGCTACGTACCACCCTTAAAGATTTTGAGGCAACCTTTGCCAAAAATGTTGAGACCTTTAACACTTTACAAAAAGAAAAGTTTGATCAAATGCGAGTCAAGCAGGAGGAAATGATTAAAACGACTGAACTTCGTTTGGAGCGAATGAGAGAAACAGTAGATGAAAAACTGCACAAAACGCTCGAAGAACGCCTTGGGAAGTCTTTTGAAATGGTAACCAAACAATTACTTGTGGTTCAAAAAGGTCTGGGTGAAATGCAAACCATTGCTTCTGGAGTAGGCGACCTTAAAAAAGTACTAACCAATGTCAAAACGAGGGGGGTATTGGGAGAGATTCAACTGGGGAATATTCTAGAAGAGATCATGGCGCCGGATCAGTATGAGACCAATGTAAAAACTAAAATGGGATCAGATGCCCTAGTCGAATATGCAGTTAAATTACCGGGTAGAAATCCACAGGACAAATCTGTTTATCTCCCTATAGATGCAAAATTCCCCCAAGAAGACTATGTCCGCTTACAATCTGCTTACGAAGCTGGAGATAGTGTTGCGGTTGAGGTTTCTTTAAAAGCCTTATTACAGGCGGCCAAAAAATTTGCCAAAGACATTTCCACCAAATATATTGATCCTCCAAATACCACTGATTTTGGAATTATGTTTTTGCCAGTAGAAGGGCTATTTGCCGAGGTTGTCAGACAGCCAGACATGATCGCTTTTCTTCAACGTGAATACAAAATAGTGGTTACTGGACCAACAACTCTTGCAGCCATGCTCAACAGCCTTCAAATGGGCTTTAAAACCCTAGCCATTCAGAAAAGAAGTAGTGAAGTTTGGAAAGTATTGGCAGCTGTTAAAAAAGAGTTTAGCACTTTCGGAGGAGTATTGGAAAAAGCTCAGAAAAAAATTAACGAGGCCAATAATGAGATTGAAAACCTAGTAGGTACACGAACCCGTATGATGCAATCGAAGCTGAAAAATGTAGAACAATTGGAAGTGAGTAACGATCAACAAGAAGAAGAATCAAATTTACTCGATCTCAAACCCAAGGAGCAAGAGGAATAAATCCTAGAGATGATTTTGTATTGTTTTATGGAGGCTATTTGCATCCATCACCCCAGACTGTTTCCACAAGACCGAACCCTCTTTCATTAACATTAAAGTTGGAACTCCGCGAACTTGATATTTTGAAGCGATTTGTTGATTTTTATCCACGTCAATTTTTATGATACGGAGAGTTTCTCCCATTTTTTCTTTGAGTTCTTTTAAAATAGGGGGCATCATTTTACATGGACCGCACCATTCAGCATAAAAATCAATTAAGACCGGTTTGGGATCATTGAGAATTTGTTGAAAAGAACTCATGGTAAAATCTTCTTTTTATGACCAATTTGAGTAGCCCCCTCTAAGATCGTAGATTTGAGTAAAACCCATTTTGACGAGCAATTTTGAAGCGCTTTTACTTCTATTGCCAGATTGACAAAACAAATATACAGGAGTTTCCTTATTTAATTTTGCTGCTTCAGTCTGGAATCCGGCAGGGTCAAAAACATTTAAGTTTTTTGCTCCCTTGACAGTACCCATCTTATACTCATTGGGAGTTCTAACATCAAGTAGTTGAACAGATTTATTTAGAGTTGCTTTTTTAAATTCAGAGGGGGAGAGTATCTCAATTTTATCATTTGTTCCAGCAGTACGAAAAAAGTTAGTTAAAAACATATTTTGATTTATTTATACTGCAAATTTAAAGGAGTCAAAAAACTAAAAAGTAACTTTAGCTACACAAGTAGATTCCTATTCTTTGAATTTAAACTCTCTAAGCACACAAACCAAATCTTCAAATTTTTTCAAGCTCCATTTTTTAATTTTAAAGCCAGAAATTCCCACTTCCTTTTTTTGAATTTGTCTATTCCAAAAAAATTGGTCAGCTATATGCGGGATAATGGCTTGAGGTTTTTTGTGAATTAAAGCAGTATGAGTTGTACCTGACCCTCCGTGATGAATCACACATCCGAGATAGGGGAAAAGAAAGAGAAACGGGATATTTTTAATTTTAAAAGCCCATCTTGGAAGCTTTTCTGGACATTCTATTCCTCCCCAAGACTCATTCATTATGACAGGGATTTGATGTTTTTTACAAACCGTCAAAACATCTAAAGCAATTTGTTTGGGATGGGCATTTAGCATACTTCCAAAACCGATATAAAGAGGATTGGGATGGTCTTTGAGGAATTGCTTTAATTCAGTGCTTGGGGTGTAAGGGTGCTTTTTTCGCTCTCGAAACCTGGTGATCTCTGCCCGCTCAGGCCAGTAAATGGGTCTTGAAAAGAGTTCTTCTGATATTGAATATTCTACTTTAAGAGTTTTTCTGTAAAATGTTTTTAATTCTTTTAAGGAAATTTTAATCTGATTCTTTTTTAAAAAAGATTTTCCATATCCTAAAATCGACTGGCGAATTAAAGCGTATTCAGCCAATTTATAGGTCATCAGATTCCAAGCCTTAAAACCGGCTTTTCCAAATCCAACATGAGGGATGTCTTTTATGGGATCAAGCAAGGCAGGCATGGGACTTAAGAGTTTAACCTTACCCTTAAAACGAAGTGCCCAAATCACAGGATAAATGCATTTGATATGAAAAATAATTTGATCTGGTTTAAAGTTTTTTACTGCTCGTTCTTGATCCTCAATCATTTGTTGTTGAACTGATTTGACCTGATTAATCAATTTGGAAATGGTGAGTAAACGCGAAAATCCACTACCGTCTTGACCGAGAATTTTTTTTATTTCAGGCCCTTCAATGAGTTGGATAAAACTTTTGTGTTCTGCAAAAAAATGTGGTGTCAATTCTAGTGCTGAAGATTCAAATTGAGCTGGCATACAGCAGGCTATTTCGTGTCCTTGTTCAATCAATTCTTCTCCTAGAGCAAGAAAGGGTTCCATATCTCCCCGTGAACCCAAACTCATCAAAAGAATTTTAGCCATGGTCTTTTTATTCAAATAAAGTTAAAATTAACGAAATCAATCAATTATAGGATTAGACTGCATAGATGATTTTCATTAATTTTTTATCTAAATTGTAAATCAATAAAACTTCTATTTATAGACATGACAAATCAATTCCATCGAATACCAAACATGTTTCACAGCGTTTTTGTTTTGATATTATTAGGTTCATGTTCGGATTCCGAAGATACAGTTGACACAACAGCAGTTCAAATAGTTGAGATACCGGTAGCGGATAAATTGCCTCAAGTTTTCGTCAATACTAACGGTCAAGAAATTCCTGATGAGCCAAAAATTATAGCTGAAATGTCAATTGAAAATAAAGGAGAGTTGACTTATGAAGGTTTTATTGGAATTGAAATTAGAGGACAATCTTCACAAATGTTTCCAAAAAAGCAATACGGGTTTGAAACACGTGATTCAGAAAATGAAGATTTAGATGTCTCCTTATTGGGATTACCGGAAGAAGAAGATTGGATTTTACACGCACCTTACAGTGATAAAAGTCTGATTCGAAATGCATTAATCTACGATCTTTCACGTGATATTGGAAGGTATTCTTCAAGATTAGTATTTGTCGAACTTATTTTAAACAATATATATGATGGTCTTTATATCCTAATGGAAAAACTTAAAAGAGACAAATATCGAATAGACATCAATAAACTTAAATCAAATGAAAATGAAGGAGAAGATTTAACTGGTGGATACATCCTAAAACTTGATAAAGAAGATTCATATGATCAATTAAATTCCTTTACTTCATCTATACCCCCACCAAATTCGACCAATAATCAGCAAATTAGTTTTGTTTTTGACACTCCAGACGAAGAAGATATTACAGACGAACAAAGAAATTATATAAAATCATATATAAACTCATTTGAGACTGTATTGAATTCAAATCAATTTTCAGATACTGAAAATGGATATTCAAAATATATTGATGTAGATAGTTTTGTAGATTTTTTCATATTGAATGAATTGTCAAATAATGTGGATGGATATCGTTTGAGCACATGGTTGGTAAAGGATAAGAATGAATTACTATCAATAGGTCCAATTTGGGATTTTAATTTAGCCTTTGGAAATGCAAATTATTGTGGAGGGGGAAGATATGATGTATGGGCTTATAAATTTAATGAAAGATGTTCTGATGACTTTTGGCAAATTCCATTTTGGTGGAATCGATTTATGGAGGATCCCAATTTTAAAAGTTTATTACAACAAAGGTGGAATACCTTGAGGAATAATGAATTGAGTGAAAATATTATTCTTTCCAAGATTGATAATTATGTTAGTCTTTTTGAATCCTCTGGTAGTGGTGAAGCTAATTTTAGGAGATGGCAAATTTTGGGAGAGTATGTGTGGCCAAACGAATTTATTGGCGGCTCATATCCTGAAGAAATAAATTATTTAAAAGATTGGATTTCCAATAGACTAATTTGGATGGATAGTAAAATTAATACGTTTTAGGGTTATATTATATAAAAAACTCGCAAGAGCCATCATTGCGTCATTACGGGTTTAGGTGATGGTACCTGTGGTTCTTGTCCGTTGTTTTTATTGGGTTTTTAGAGGTTTTGTCTCTCCATTTTTTATCCCAATCTTTAACTAAACAAGAAACGTTAGTGGTAATCTTGGTTCTTTTCCCATTGTAATAATAATCTATAACCACCCTAACCTCCTCATTATTAGATTTTTGAGAGGTGTTTTTCTTATGGTCTAACCGGTAATATAGTCCCATTAATTCAGTACCCTTTTCATCTCTAAGACACAAAAAAATCTCTGAATATGGTACCCTATTCAGTACCCATTAGTATATTTAGGGTGTAAAAAAACCCATAACTAATTGATATTATTGTTGTTATGGGTTTTATAAAGTGGTACCTCCAGGAATCGAACCAGGGACACAAGGATTTTCAGTCCTTTGCTCTACCAACTGAGCTAAGGTACCCCGCTTTTAAGCAAGTGCAAATATAATGGGCTTTTGCTTCCCTTCAAAAAGAATTCAACTATTTTCTTTGTAATTTTACACCTTCAACAATTAATGTAGATGCAACTCGTCATTGATATCGGTAATACCCTAATCAAATCTTATGTATTTGAAGAGGATCAACAGATTGATTTCGCCGCCGAGCCAATTACTGAATGGAAATCTTCCCTAAAAGAGATGCTCAAGCGGCATGCTCAAATAAAAATGGCAATGGTCGCTGATGTGAATAGATCATTTTCTACAGAATTAAAAGTCTTTTTGGGAAAGATTAAAACGCTTCATTGCTCCATGGCTTTGAAATTACCTTTTAAATCGCTTTACGATTCCAACACTCCACTTGGATCAGATCGTATTGCTTTATTGGCGGCTTGCTGCTTATTCTATCCAAAGACAAATGTATTGGTAATTGATTTGGGCAGTTGTATAACCTATGATTTGATGAGTGCAGATGGTGTTCATCACGGAGGATCAATTAGTCCTGGATTTGGGATGCGTTACAGGGCCATGAATTCATATTCTGGAACCCTTCCCGCTTTAGATTTTCATGATGTGGAGACTCCCATGGGGAAATCTACTGAAGAGGCTATGCATACGGGAGTTTATTTTGGTATAGTACACGAAGTTGAAGGAATGATAAAATGGTATGAGGCTGAAATTGAAAATTTAACGGTTATTTTAACAGGTGGCGATGCAGAAAGGTTGCCAAAACCATTTAAAAATGGCATATTTGCCCATTCGAATTTTTTAGCTAAAGGTTTGAACCACATCTTAGCATTGAATACAAATTCATGACACGAATCATTACAAGCTTTTTAATCTTTTTCTTCGTCCATCAGGCTATTGCGCAAAGTGGTTCTGCTTCTCCTTACTCTTCTGCAGGTCTAGGCGAACGAAATTTTTATGGAACTCAAGCCACCAGGCATATGGGAGGCCTTGATGTGTTTACTGATTCCATTCACGCCAACCTCAACAATCCAGCAAGTTATGGATTTTTAAAAGTGACCACCTATTCAGTTGGTATCCATTACAGAAACACCAACCTCGCTTCTCTTTCCGAAAACCGAGATGCTGACGATGCCTCACTAGATTATTTAGCAGTCAGTATTCCAGCAGGAAAATTTGGTTTTGGTTTTGGAATTATACCCTATTCTTCTGTTGGCTACAAGATTGAAGCAATCAGTTCAAATACAGAAGGAGGATTAGATTTATTTAATCGTTATGAAGGACAGGGGGGAATCAACCAAACATATTTCTCTGTGGGCGTACCCTTAACTTCATTTTTATCTATCGGAGCAAGTGCACAGTACAACTTTGGAAATTTATTTTACAGAACAGGTCAATTTGTTGAAGGAATTGACAACGGTACTTTTTTAACCAATCAATCCAGTGTTTCTGGATTTAATTATCAGTTTTCAGCTCAAGCGAATATTCCAGTACAAAAAAAATACTTACTTCAAGGGATGTTTTCATTTCAGCCTGAGGCCTCTTTGAAATCCCAAAATGATCGAATTTTTTATACTCAATCTATTTTTAACGAAACGATTGTGGATTTTCAAGAAATTGATTTGGCTACACAAGGGCTTGATGAAACAGCACTTGAAGCCTCTGCAACCAAGAAATTTGGCATGGGTTTCGGTGAAAACAAAAAATGGTTTTTAGGTATTCAAAGAAATTTCATAAAATCTGCTAACTTTAGCAACGATTTTTTTAGCCGTAGTAATATTGACTACAAAGACGCCAAACAATGGTCTGTTGGTGGGTTTTTTATCCCCAACTACGCCTCGTTTACAAGTTTTTGGAGCAGGGTTGTTTACCGCTTCGGATTCCGATCTGAACAAATGAGTCTCATTGTAAATAACGTTCCTTTAACAGAAACTGGCATATCTTTTGGTGTAGGTTTACCATTAGGAAGCCTTTCCAACGCAAATGTTGGATTTGAAATAAGTCGCCGAGGTGAGAAAAAATCAGGTTTAATCCAAGAAACATTGGTCACAATGCGAATTGGATTGTCCTTAAATGATATTTGGTTTATAAAGAGAAAGTATAATTAAAATTTGAAATGATGAGAAAACTTTGTATTCTAGCCCTAGTTCTTATGGGCTTTTACCAAGCTCCTGTTCTTGCTCAAGACATTAACGCCTGTATGCAAGACCTATCAATATTTGCAGAGTCTGCAAAAGTAAAAAACTACAAAGCCGCTTTTGAGCCTTGGATGCGCGTGAGAAAAGATTGCCCATCAATAAATGTTGCAATCTATTCTTATGGGGAACGAATCTTAAAGGATTACATTAAAAACGGAACTCCTGAAGAGCAGGAAGCATCCAAAGAGGACTTAATTAAACTCTATGATGAGTGGGTTGAAAATTTTCCTAAAAAACGGAATAAATCAGTTATAGGGGATATTATCAGTAAGAAAGCCCAGGCTTTATTGGATTATAAACTTGCTGACTTAAAAGTTATTTACAACACCTTTGATCAAGCTTATAAACAAGATGCCGCCAGCTTTACCAATCCAAAGCTTTTATACAATTACTTCAAAACACTATACGATCGTTACAAAGCGGGCGATAATGAGGTTACTATGGAATTGTTGTTCAACAAATACGAAGAAGTTTCTGAAAAATTTGAGTTTGAAAGTACAGAACTCGCTAAAAAACTAGATGTTATCCTTAAAAAAGAGGAGTCTGGAACAGCACTGACAAGCAGAGAGTCTCGTAGCAAGCGTATATATAATGTAAATTCAAATGCAATTGGAACATTTTTATCCAATTTAGATGCGATTATTGCCAAAGAAGCTACTTGTGAGAACTTGATTCCACTTTATCAAAGAAACTTTGAAGCAAACAAAACAGACGCTTTATGGATCAAGCGGGCAGCGAGTAGGATGGACAGTAAAGAATGTTCAGATGATCCGCTTTTTGTTACGCTAGTGGAGGCGCTTCACGCTCTAGAACCTTCAGCGGATTCAGCCTATTACTTAGGACTGTTAAATGATAAGAGTGGTAATGCTGATGAGGCTTTAAAATACTACGAAGAATCCATAGCTTTAGAGACGGACAACTACAAGAAGGCTAAAATACTTTTAAAAATTGCCAATAAATTTAAGGCTGCTGGAAGAAAATCTTCAGCAAGAAGTTATGCTAACAAAGCACTAGGTTTTCAACCTTCTTTGGGGCGTGCTTATTTGCTAATTTCAAACATGTATGCTGATAGTGCAAACCAGTGCGGAGATTCTCAATTCAACAAACGTGCAGTTTACTGGCTAGCGGCAGATATGGCCAAAAAGGCTGGTCAGGTCGATGCTTCATTAAAAAGAGTAGCAAGCAGAACAGTAGAGAGTTATACTGGAAGAGCACCGAGTAAAACAGATATTTTTACTGAAGGAAACGCTGGGACAGTGATCAAATTTGATTGTTGGATCAATAGAAGCGTGACTGTTCCTAGTTTGTAAATGGAAATAGATTTCACAAAAAAGATAAAAGGGCTTTTGGTTGTAACCATGGCCCTTTTTATTTCTTGTGGCGACAGCTCTCAGGCTTTAATGGAAATCAACGCAGATTTACAGGAGCCCTTAGGAACGGCTTCTAATATCAGAATGGTATATACCGATTCAATAAAAATTCAAGCCATTTTAACTGCCCCTAAACACGTAGATTATACCAATCTCAGCTTTCGCTATGCGGAATTTCCAGAGGGCTTAAAAGTGATTTTCTTCGATGATTTAGAACGAGAGAATGAAGTCGTAGCTGATTACGGTATTTTATACAATGACACCAAATTAATAGACCTGAAGGGGAATGTGCGATTGCAATCACACGATGGTTCCGTTCTTACAACAAGCCAACTTTTTTGGGATGCAGAATCCGAGTGGCTTTTTACCGAACAGCCTTTTAAGTTTGAAAACAACGACTATAATTTTGATGCCTTAAGATTGGATACCAATAAGGAATTTACTAAATTTCAAACAGGAAGTCTGATAGGAACAGTAACAGTTTCGGAAGAAAAAGATTCCCTTAACCAAGAATGAAAAACCTTAGAATTTCAGAAATTTTATATTGGGTAATTGCTGTGATTTCAGCTTACGAGGCGTTTGCACGCTGGGAAATTAATCGTGATCGCGCGCTATTATTTGCTGGATTTTGTGCGTTGTCAATTTTTATGGCTCTTTTTAGAAGGCATTATCGAAAAAAATTCGATAAACGCTCAAATTCTTCAGAATGAACCCAACCGACCTGGTTATCCTTATTTGTCTGCTCTTGTCCGCCTTTTTTTCGGGTATGGAGATTGCTTTTGTATCATCCAACCGAATTTACCTTGAAATAGAAAAACTCCAGCAAGGTTTAACATCAACTGTTCTAAAAAACATTACTCAAAACCCCTCACGATTTATTGCGACCATGCTCCTAGGAAATAATATTGCCTTAGTAGTTTACGGTATATTTATGGGAGATAGAATACTCGAAGTATTTTATCCTAACACACTTCTTTCGGTTGAGCCTAGCTTGACCATAGTTTTTTATCAAACTCTGATATCAACAGCTATCATACTTCTTACTGCAGAATTTTTGCCAAAAGTTTTTTTTCAACTTTACGCCAATACATTCATCAAAATCTTTGCAGTACCAGTCGCTTTATTTTATTATGTTTTCTACCCTATTACCTTTTTAATTATTGAATTGACGGATGTAATTCTCAAAAGATTTCTCAATACTGAAACGGATCAGGTTCAACTTTCATTTTCTAAAATTGAGTTGGGGAATTATATAGAAGAACAGCTTGAATCAGCTAAAGACAAAGAAGAGTTAGATTCTGAGATTCAGATTTTTCAAAATGCTTTGGAATTTTCTGAAGTAAAAACAAGGGAAGCTATGGTTCCCCGAGCTGAGGTAATCGCTGTGGAAGAATCTACATCTTTAGAAGAAATCACCTCTTTATTTATATCTACAGGACTTTCTAAAATACCCGTTTACAGGAAAAATATTGATCAGATATTGGGATATGTGCACGCCTTTGAAATGATGAAAAAGCCTGAAGGGATAAACACTATTTTAATGCCTGTTGCCTATGTACCTGAGACCATGCTGGTCAATGACGTACTCAAACTTTTAACCCGACAACACAAAAGTATTGCCGTTGTAATTGACGAGTACGGAGGAACCTCAGGAATAGTTACAGTAGAAGACATAGTAGAAGAACTCTTTGGCGAGATAGAGGATGAATACGATACTCTGGAACACGTGGAGCGGCAGTTGAAAGAAGAGGTTTATGAGTTTTCGGCTCGTTTAGAAGTAGATTATCTCAACCAAAAATACAACTTGAGTTTGCCTGAAAGTGAATACTATGAAACCCTTGGAGGGATGATTGCCTATACTATTGGGGAAATACCCGAGCAAGGAGAGGAAATTGAACTGAGTCCTTATATTTTAAAAATCAAAAAAGTATCGGCAACAAAAATTGAACAAATCATACTTTCAATATCAGAAAATAACTGACAAGGAAGTTCTAGCTATTGATCTGTGTACATTTAAGGGTAAGAGACTTTCTTAATTCGCAGGAATAGCTTATTTTCGCAGACTATCAAAAAATAGCAATTATGGCCGTTTTAGGAAAAATTAGACAGCGTTCCATCTTCTTGATTTTAGTAATCGGGATGGCGCTTTTTGCATTTGTAATTTCTGGAGTATTCGATGGAAGTTCATCCAATGCTGGACCTACAGATCCAATCGCTGTTGTGAATGATGAAGAAATTGACGTTACGTTCTTTCGCCAAATGGTCGAGCAAACCGAAAGAGCCTATAACTATTCTACTTTACAATCGGTAAATCTTGTGTGGAATCAGGCACTTCGGAATACAATATTTGATCAAGAGTTTAAAAAACTGGGAATTGATGCTGGTAAAGATCAGTTGGAACAAATCATTTCCTCCGATGAAGCTGTCATCAATAATCCAAATTTTCAAAACGAAGCCGGATTTTTTGATTTTGGAATATTTACAGATTATATAGCACAAATGCGCGTTCAAGAACCTGCAGCATATGAAAACTGGAAAGCTCAGGAGCAAAGTATTATTGGGGTAGCAAAACAGCGAATTTATTTAGACCTTATCAAGGCAAGTGGAGGAATGACAGAGGCAGAAGCCAAGGCTTTATACCATTTTGAAAATGACAATATCAATATTGAATACGTTCAAGTTCCTTTTGATATCATCCCTGACAGCCTTGTTACTGTGACTGATGCTGAGGTCAAGCAGTACATCAAAAATCACGAGCAAGAATACGAAAGAGCTGCCAGTCGCAATTTGCAATATGTTTCATTTAATGAAGCTCCAACTGAAGATGACTTAGCTGCCATCAGACTCCGACTAGAGGGTCTAAAAGATGAGCGTGTTGCTTACAATGATGTGTCTAAACTTACGGATACTATTGAAGGGTTTAGAATGACTAAAAACATCATTGATTTTGTGGACCGTTACTCTGAGATCCCTTTTGATTCTGTTTACCGACCTAGAGGAGAATACAACAACGAATATGCAGATATTCTTTTTGGATTGGATGTAGGAGAAGTTTTTGGTCCCTACAGAGACGGAAGATTTTTTAAAATTTCAAGATTACTTGATCGTAAAGAGAACGCATCACTCAGAGCAAGTCATATCTTAATTGCTTTTGAAGGTGCAACAAGAGCACCGGCAACGGTAACCAGAGCTAAAGAAGAAGCCCGAAGAGAGGCCAATCGCGTATTGCGTTTAGCGAGGAGAGGAAATGATAATTTTGAAAAGCTTGCCAGAGAGTATTCAGATGGACCAACCAAAAATAGAGGGGGTGATTTAGGCTTTTTCCAAGAAGGACAGATGGCAACCGAGTTTTTTAATTTCGTAGATAAAAATAGAGTAGGAAGAATAGGATTAGTTGAAACTGAATTTGGATTCCATATCATTAAGGTCACTGATAAAGATGATTTAGCTCTGATCGCAGATGTTGCTAATGAAGCCATAGCCTCTGACCAAACTGCAAATGAAGTTTTTAGAAGCGCTACTAAATTTGAAATGGAAAGCAACGATTTGAACGATTTTATCGCTGTAGCAGAAAAAAACAATTATGAAGTTCGACCTGTTAAGCAAGTGACTGAACTCGAAGAAAATATGCCAGGCTTATTTAATCAACGTCAAATCGTACGTTGGGCTTTTGATGACGACACCAAGGTGGGTGATATCAAAAGATTTTCATTGACAGCTGGGGGCGGATATGCCGTGGTTCAACTTACTGCGGTCAATCAAAAAGGTTTGGCAACTGTAGATGAAGTTGGTTTTCAAGTAAGAAGAAAAATCATCCAAGATAAAAAGGCGGCCTTAATTAAAAAACAATTCCAGGATATTGATAGCTTGGAAACACTAGCAGAAAATGAAGATCTTACTTTAGAGACGGCCTCTGCGATCAACCAAAAGAATCCAACCTTAGTAGGTGCGGGAAATGAGCCTTACGTAGTAGGAGCAGCATTTGCTATGGAAGAGGGAGCAGTTTTAGAGTTGATTCAAGGTGAACTCGGCCTCTACAAGGTTAAGCTTTTGAAAAAAAATACAGCAGAAACACTAGATGACTATCAACAATACAGTAAGGAATATTTACGAGATGCTAGCTTTACGTTACCCGAAAATGTTTTTCTTGCCTTGGAATCTTATGCAGATATAGATGACAATAGATCTTTGTATTATTAAACACTTTCAATAAATTTACCCTAAAACCTCTTGATTTTCAAGGGGTTTTTTGTTTTGGCACGAATTTTGTTTGACTTTTAAGGAAAAAGCTAAAAATGAGATTTTTCCAAAGTAGTTCAAAATCAAAGTCCAATAAAGAATTGACTAATTCTGAATGGATCTGTGAAGCTACGGGAGATGTTTCGGCCTCTTTTTACAAACTTCAATTTACCACAAAAAACACTGTAGAGGGTTGGGTAAAATATATTGACCAAGAGGATGAAGTCAATGTTTTTTCTGCTTCTTTTGAAAAGGAAAAAAATCTCTTAAAGTTTCATAAAGAAGATGATTTATTTGTAGCTGTTTATTCTAAAAGTAAAATAGCAGCAGTAATTGACGGTCAGACAATGAATTTTTTACGTTCATCTTAGAGATTCATTACAAGATCATTTCCCTAAAGGGAATTATTGTTTCATAACCTTTTGCCCTAAAATAATTTGGGCTATGTCGGTCACCAGAGACTAAGACAAAGTCTCCACCCCATGCGCCTAAGCTTTTTACAATACCCTTAAAATCTGAGAAATAAGTGTCTTGTACATTCAGTTGATTTAACAGGCTTCCAATTAAAGCTTCATGCTCTTTTAAGCAGGAGTCAAAACTGTTCTGGTCTGTGCAGGCGATGATGCGATCCGTTAGTTTACTTATGGCATCTATACTTGATTGATTGACCTTATTGAGGTCAAAGGCTGTTACAGCGTCTTGACTGTTTCTTTTTTTGTTGAGATGGACAAAAAATAGATTAGCTTCAAAAGGATAAGACAATTCAGCAGTTTGAATTATTGGATTGTATTGATTTCTAATGAAGGTGATCGGGCCTTCAGCTTGAGCACAGCCGATATCATAACCGCTTCCTCCAAAGCTGTTCTCTAACAACTGATAGGGATTGCAATTTGCCCATAGGGCGATATTTGCCACTAAGGTGGAGGAACTGCCCAGACCCCAACTGCGATCAAACTCTAAATGACATTTTACCTCGCCTCCCTTGCTTAAAAAGCTTGGGTTCATTTTTTTAGTTGTAGCAAGAAGTTTTTGAAGCCTTATACCAATCTCAACATCTGAGGATGAAACGAGTTTTAGAGTATTGACATTGAATTCTGCTTCAAACCAAGCATTCTTTTTTGAATCAAAACTCTCCCAGTTTAGTACAGCTCTTTCACTTGGCAAGTAAGTCAAACTTTGTCCCATTTTACAGGGAACTGCTAATGCTTTTGCATTTTTGAGAACTGCGTATTCGCCTGTGATTAGAAGTTTTCCATTAGTGCGAAAGGAGACCATTTATGAATTGTTATTTTGTAAAAACTGACCCACGGCTTTAACACTTACCGTATGATTTTTAAAATGAGTTATGGCCTTTTCTTTTTGGATTTGTGTAGCCCCCATTTGATTAAGTATATTCAGTAGATGCATTTTCATATGACCTTTTTGAATACCTGAGGTGACTAAAGAACGCAAGGCAGCAAAATTTTGTGCTAGTCCTGCCGCAGCAACAATTTTCATTAAGGTTTTTGCATCAGGATTACCCAAAAGTTCCATACTCCATTGAACCATGGGATGCAATTTTGTTAAACCACCTACTGTTCCTAAAGCCAGGGGAAGGGTAAGTTCCATATAAAACACTTCTTCTTTAATGTAGGCATTGCTCAAGGAGGTATAATGTCCATCTTTTGAAGCATAGGCATGAACTCCAGCTTCTATAGCTCTAAAATCATTTCCAGTTGCTACCACCAAGGCATCAACACCATTCATAATGCCTTTATTATGAGTGACTGCTCTATAGGGTTCCCGTTTGGCAATTTCAACCGCTTGGAACATTTTTTTTGCAAAGGTCTCCCCAGGCCAATCTTTTGAAGGTGAGAGTTTTGACACTGGACATTTAACTGAAGCACGAACTAAGCATTCAGGGACATAATTGGAAAGTATACTCATGACAACCTCAAGTTGAACACCGTCATTAGCTTTAAACTCATTTTGAGCAAGTTTTTCAAGTTCGGTTGCAATGCATTCGAGACAGGAGTTAATATAATTTGCCCCCATTGCATCGGCTGTTTTAAAACGTAAATGCAATTGAAAATAATCAGGAATCAAATCACTTTTATCCACCAGTTCCATGGATTGAATTCCTCCACCTCGAGCTTTCATATTTTTAGATAGTGGTGCAGTCGACTCAAGAAGTTGAGTTTTATTTTTATTAAAAAACGAATGAAGTAGTTGTACATCGCCACTATATGAGAAATGTATTTGTCCAACTTTAATAGTGTCCAATACCTCGGCTTTAAAACCTCCGCGTGTTTGCCAGAATTTCGCAGCATTTCCCGCAGCGGCTACAACAGAACTTTCCTCAATGACCATGGGCAGGGTGTAGGATTCTCCATTAATTAAAAAATTAGGCGCTACCCCTAATGGCATATAAAAATTGGTGAGGGTGTTTTCTATAAACTCATCGTGCTTATTTTGCAGATCCGAATCGGAGTTCCAATAATCGGATAATTGAGATTCTGCAGTGGTTGGATTTTTAAAATGAGCTTGGGTAATCCAATCTATCTTTTCAGCTTTTGTTAATTTGGAAAAGCCTTCAATCCTTTTGTCCATTCTTTTTTTTATAAAGATACTGATTTTGAAACCCCATAAAAATGATGAATCCTTGCATTTTTTTATAAATTGCCGTTTAATCCAAGCTTAACACTTTGAAACATTATAAACACCCCCTAATTTACCGGTACTTTTTTTCGGCTTTAGCTCTTCAAAAAAATCGCATTTGGTCTGTGCTTTTTCTCCTACTCGGATGCTTTCCTCTGAAAGCTCAAAAAGCTTTATCTCTAGATAGTCTTTGGAATGGAGCCTATGATGCGAGTCGAATGGAGTCCATTCGCTCCATGAAAGACGGTACCTCCTATACCCTTTTAAAAGACACTGAAAATGAGCAAGCAAACCAGTTGGTTCAGTCTTATTATAAAAAGCCCAAGGAAGTATTGGTTTTAATTGACTCCAGAGATTATGAGCAGATTGAAAGGTTTACAGACTACAGCTTTTCTAAAAATGAAGAGAAAATACTATTAGAGTCTGATGACCTACCCATTTACCGAAGATCTAAAATTGCTGATTATTGGGTTTTTGACAGATTGACCAAGAAGCTACAAAGGGTTAGTGAACAAAAAATTCAAGAGCCACTACTTTCTCCTGATGGAAAAAAAGTTGCTTATGTTTTTCGAAGAAATATTTACATCAAAGATTTAATCAATGAACGAACTAAACAACTCACCTTTGACGGAAATTATGAAACGCTTAACGGAATAACAGACTGGGTGTATGAAGAGGAGTTTGGTTTTGTAAGAGCCTTTGATTGGAGTCTGGACTCAAAACAACTCGTTTTTATGCGTTTTGACGAATCTAAGGTCCCAATTTTTTCAATGGACATTTACGGCTCTGATCTATATCAGTTCCCTTATATGTTTCGATATCCAAAGGCAGGTGAAAAAAATTCAACTATTGAGTTATTTGTAGTCAACTTGGATACCAACCAAAAAAGTAAAGTTCTGTTTGGAGATGAAAAGCCTGTTTACATTCCGAGAATTAAATTTGGAGGAGGACAGAATTCATTGATTATTCAGACCATTAACCGACATCAAAATCATCTGAAACTGTGGCGTTGGGATACCCAAAAGAAATCTCTTCAATTGGTATTAGAAGAGACAGACGATGCTTATGTCAGCATACACGACAACCTCAAATTTTTAGAGGACAATAGTTTTTTATGGACGAGCGAACGAGACGGCTTTAACCATATTTATCACTATGAGCAAAATGGAAAGTTAATCCGTCAATTGACCAAAGGCCCATGGGAAGTAACTTCTCTCTACCTAGTGAATCTAAAACAAAAAGAATTGTATTATCAATCGGTTGAGGGCGGAAGTACAGAAAGGAGGGTTTACGCGGTTAAATTAAACGGAAAAGGCAAACGCCTCATTCAAGGGGCCAAAGGCACCAATGGAGCCTCATTTAGCGCTGATGGGAGTTATTATATACATTCCTTTTCAGACGAGCAAACCCCACCAGAATTTAGCCTCTACCAAACAAAGAATAACCGACTTTTGAATTTGATTTTAGACAATAAAGGTTTAAAAGATAAAATCGACGAATTTGGATTTTCAGACCGTGAATTTTCTACAGTTACTATTAACGGCGAACAACTCAATACGTGGATGATCAAACCTGCAGACTTTGACCCTTCAAAAGAATACCCTCTTTTACTTTTTCAATATTCAGGACCCGGTTCACAGCAAGTGGCAAACAGATGGGGAGATCAACGTTTGCTATGGCACAAAATGCTTGCAAATCAAGGATATATTGTCGCTTGTGTTGATGGACGAGGAACAGGATTCAAGGGAGCAGCATTTAAAAAAGTGACCTATCTAAATTTAGTAAAATACGAGTCCTTGGACCAAATAGCTGCGGCTCAATACTTTGGGAATCTATCCTTTGTAGATAAAGATAGGATTGGGATATGGGGATGGAGTTTTGGTGGTCATATGGCAGCGCATTGTTTGCTTACAGGGAATGATGTTTTTTCAATGGCAATTGCTGTGGCACCAGTGACCAACTGGCGTTTTTACGACACTATTTACACCGAACGTTTTATGCGTACACCACAAGAAAACCCTGAAGGCTATGATTTAAACTCTCCTTTAAATTATGCGGATCAACTCCAAGGAAAGTTTTTAATCATACACGGATCTGCAGATGACAATGTTCATGTTCAAAATACCATGCGAATGGTAGAGGCTTTAATTCAAGCAGATAAACAATTTGAATGGATGATTTATCCAGATAAAAATCACGGAATTTTTGGTGGGAATACACGAAAACATCTCTATACCAAGATGACTAATTTTATTTACAACAATCTTTAATTTATGACACAGCCCAACGTTCACTCAGAAACAAAAACAATTTTCGGTCACCCCCCAGGGCTGTACGTACTTTTTTTTACAGAATTATGGGAACGCTTTTCATATTACGGAATGCGTGCTTTATTTACTCTTTTTCTAGTTGCTAAAACCCAAGGAGATAATCCCGGATTTGGCTGGACCAACACAGAGGCTATTGCACTGTATGGATGGTATACTATGCTTGTTTATTTGGCATCTGTTCCAGGGGGATGGATTGCAGATAATATTTTAGGACAGAAGAAAACAGTGCTCTTAGGAGGGGCATTGCTGTGTATCGGTCATACCATTTTGGCTTTTGACACTGAATTTAGTTTTTATCTGGGTTGTTTTTTTGTTATTCTCGGAGTTGGAGGACTAAAACCCAACATTTCTTCTATGGTTGGAGGGCTCTACCCAGCAGGCGATGAACGCAGAGATTTAGGGTTTTATATTTTTTATATGGGAATCAATATTGGTGGTTTTACTGCACCCTTACTTTGTGGATGGATAGGTGAAACCTACAATTGGCATTACGGATTTGGACTTGCTGCCATTGGAATGTTAATTGGTCAAATCACCTATATGTATGGACAAAAGTACTTGGTTGGTGTAGGTGATTTTATAGGAAAGGCTTCCCATCCCGAAAATGAACTTCGTACTAGAAAGCTAACTGCAATTGAAAAGGATCGGGTCAAGGTACTGTTGATTTCATTTTTATTGATTATTGTTTTTTGGGGAGCATTTGAACAAGCAGGAGGATTGATGAATTTATATGCTAAGCAAAAAACGGATCGAATGTTGATGGGGATCGAAATACCAGCTTCATGGTTTCAATCTCTAAATTCCTTTTTTATTATAACCCTCGCAGTAGGGGTAGGTGCTTTTTGGATGAAAATGAAACTAAAAGGAAAAGAGGCCTCTTCTTTATACAAGATCGCCATAGGTATTCTCATTATGGGTTGGGGATTCCTCTTTATGCGATTTGCAGCTGCTGACTACGAGCTCTTTGGTAAATCTGCAATGTACTGGCTGGTCTTGGCTTATTTATTTCATACCATAGGCGAATTATGTGCTTCACCAGTTTCACTTTCTTATATTACCAAACTGGCGCCAGTCAAATATGCTGCTTCCATCATGGGACTTTATTGGGCCGCTACAGGACTTGGAAATAAACTGGCAGCAAGCATAGGAGGCTTTGCAGAAACAGCAGGAGAAAAACAGATTTTTACAGGAATTTTTATTTTTTGCACAGTAGTTGGAGTTTTGGTATTGCTTTTGCTGAAACCATTAAAACGATTAGCCCACGGAGCAGAAGATTTAGTAGAAGTAAAATAAAACGTAATTTTGTAAAAAAACTTTTACCCCAGAGATAAAGCTTATGAAAAAATCATTTTTCTTATTACTCATATTTCTTGCAAGTTTCAATCTTGTCCAGGCTCAAAAAATTGAGTGGATGACCTTAGCGGAAGCTATGGAAGCTCAAAAGGCAGAGCCCAAGAAAATCTTTATGGATGTTTATACCGACTGGTGCGGCCCCTGTAAATTATTGGATAAAAATACCTTTCAAAATCCAGATGTATCCAACTATATAAGTGAACATTATTACGCAGTAAAGTTCAATGCAGAAGGGCAGGAAGAAATCAATTTTTTTGATCAAACTTTTACAAATCCCAATTATGATCCAAATCGCAAAGGCAGAAACGCAACCCATCAATTCACCCAATTTCTGGGAGTCAAGGGTTATCCTACCATGGTATTCTTTAGCGAAAATGGAGATCCCATCATGCCTGTCGTGGGTTATCAAAAACCACAACAACTAGAATTGTTTTTAAAAATGATCAAACAAGGGGATTATCAGGTATTTTCCAAACCGGAAGATTTCGAAAACTACAGAAAGACATTTAGACCAAAATTCAGAGGCTAATTCGCAAATCGCCTTTTTCTCTTGTATTGTAAAATTCTACACCCTGTTCAGTGCAAGTTTTTTCCCATAGTGCTAAATTCCACGGTCCATTACTTCCATCAGCAATGAGTTTAGCGGGTTTGTAACGGTTTAAAAGCCTTTCGATATTCACTTTAGGATTCGCTCTAAGGAGAATGTAATTGGGATCAAAATCAGGTAAATCAAAAGGAGCATCGCTATCGATAATCAGTAACCTTAAGTCATCTTGGATATAAATATTATTCAATTTAACTGGGATCATTTTTGTAAGTGGTCTAGAATTTGAAAAATCTGTAAGTAGCGAATGGGTAGTTTTAGAGTCTGGAGAACAGTAGTAAAAGTATGAATTTTTTAGGTGCCCGATCAAGCTTGCATTATAACGGTGAAAAACCCAAAATGAATTTTCAGAGGAAGTGATTTTCCGCTCATGAGTGAGGTTAAAAAATAGTCCAGCCAATGTAAGACCTATAGGAATTAACATCAATAGCTTTTTCCGATATCCCCATAGAACCAAGCAAACCAGTAAGCAATAGAGTAATAAGGTTGTCGTAATACTGTGGAACATTCCCTCAAAAAGAAAGGCTTCTTGTTGAGCGACCCAACCTACACTTTTATTGAGGAGCCTCACAGTTTCTTCAAAAACGTTAACTACAATCACTGGAATGGGGGCGAAAAGAAGTATAAAAAAAACAAGCATACAAAAGATTAAAAACAGTCCAAAAAAAGGAATGATTAATAGATTGCTAACTAGAAAAAGACTGGGGAATTGATGAAAATAATGAATACTGACTGGACTTACCGCCGTTTGGGCTGCCAAGCAGACAGTAGTCCACTCCCAATACCTTTTTAGGAACAAATTTTGTGGATTCCACAATCTTTGAAGTAGAGGATGAATCAAAAGTATTCCAAATACCGCCAAATAACTCAGTTGAAATCCAATTGATTTTAGGTAAGGCGGATGGAAGAGTAACAAAACAAAAAAAGAGAGTAGTGTATAGTGAAAAGTTGATTTTCCGAAGTGTAAAGCACGACCTATGACAATAAAACTGAACATGCATACAGCACGTGTTACAGAGGGAGGGAAACCTATAAAAAAGGCAAACAACTATAAAAATAAAATCACACTAATTGATCGTAATAAATATCCATATTTGAGTTTTTCTAAGGGTTTTAAAACAATCAATAGTAATCCGACAATTAAGCCAATATGGAGTCCTGAAAGAGCGAGTAGATGAATGACCCCAGCCTTAGCATAGTCGTTTTTGATCTTCTCATCAAGTGCATTTCTATCTGCAAATAAGAGTGCTTTTAACATCCCTTGACTTGAGGAAGAAAGTGACGTCTGTTCAATTTTTTCAAAAGCTTTTCGCTCTAAATTTTCACAGTATGAACGGAGTGTTTTTGATTTACTGGAAAGTACAATGCAGTTCGTTGAATTGAGATTCAATTGATGAGTTATTTTTTTATTGGCGAGGGAATCCTTATAAGAAAACTGTCCTGGATTCAGCGATTTTTTAATCGGTACTATTATTTTATTTGTAAGAATTTTCTGACCTGACGACCAAACTTTTGTGGTACTGTCTTTGTCTTGTCGAATGAGAATACTTCCTGTTGTTTTATGATTCACCCAACTGATAATTTTCCCTCTGTAATTATTTGAAAAAGTATAGCTACCTAATAGCGATTGAATTTCAACTTGCTTTAAGTCATGAGCATTCTTTTTTAAATGAAGAAAATGATTTTGAGCTGGAGTATAATATCCTTTAAAATAAATCAGTCCCAAAAAAAGAAAGCAGCTATATAAAAAAGCAGTTTTGATAGGTTTGAGGTTCTCTACTAATTGTATTAGAAGTGTGAGTATTAGAAAAACCAAACCCAATTTTAGACTTTTTTGAAATGAAAATGGGAGAATAAAAGATAGGACACCCCCAAAGTTAAATAGAGTTATAGGTATGAATAGTGGAGATTGAGGCAGTTTCATGACCTAAACTTACAAGGAATCTGCAAAAAGTAAAAGGTATTTTTTTAACGGATGGCTTTGTGAATGAGAGCAGCTGTTTTATCACTTACCCCTCTACTTCCTAATAAAGAAGCCAATTGCTGATATTGTTCTTGTTGAGAACTATCTTTTGAATTCAATAAATGATTCAGTTCTTTTTCAAGTCTGTTTAGATTGCATTGCCCTTGGATCAACTCCAATACAACTTCACGATCTAAGATTAGATTGACCAGAGAGATGTACTTTAATTTGAGTATTTTCCTTGCAATCCAGTAACTGAGGTAACTACTCTTGTAGCAAACGAGTTGGGGAACTTGAAACAGTGCAGTTTCTAGAGTGGCAGTACCACTTGTGACTAATGCTGCTGAGCTGTGTTGCAGTAAATCATAAGTTGCATCATATACAATTTTTACCGTTGTATTTTCTGTAAATAGTTTATAGTAAGCTGGTGAAATACTCGGAGCAGCAGCTATAGCAAACTGATAGTCTTTAAACTTGGCGGCTAATTGGACATATAGAGGAAGCATTTTCCTGATTTCCTGGACACGACTACCAGGGAGTAAGGCGATTATGGGCTTATTTTCTTCTAAATGATGAGATGAAATAAAGTCTTTCTTTTTGGGGTGATTTGGGATATAATCCATCAAAGGGTGACCTACATAGTCAACCTTAAACTGATGCTTTTCCTCAAAAAATGGCTTTTCAAAGGGGAGTATCACGTAGAGAGCATCAATGCATTGCTTTATTTTTTGAACTCTGTTTTCCTTCCATGCCCAAACTTGTGGACTGATGTAGTAGTGGTTTTTAAAATTTTGAGTCTTTGCCCATTCTGCAATACGCAAATTAAATCCTGGATAGTCAATATAAATGATGACGTCTGGTTGGAATAGAAGAATATCTTGTTTACAGTAGCGTATATTATTTAATATTGTGGGTAGGTGTCGAACAACTTCCCAAAAACCCATAAAGGCCAAATCTTTAAAATGCTTGACTAACATAGCACCTTCTTTTTCCATTAGGTCTCCACCCCAGGCTCTAAATTCAGCTTTTGGATCTAGCTTTTTTAATGCAGCAATAAGATAAGAACCGTGCAAATCACCAGATGCTTCCCCAGAAATAAGGTAGTATTTCACGAGTAAAAAAGATTAATTAATTTTTAAAAGCGCTATAAAAAGAACAGTCAGCAACGATATAGCAACTATCCCAGCAGCAAAGGGGACCTTGTTTTTCCTTAAAGCAATAAAGAATAAAGGAAGGTTGATTAAAGCGGCAATTGAAATCAAGCCACCCAGCCTTTTTTGTTCATATAAATAGATGAAAGAATCTTCCAATGAAGCGTCAGACAGGAAAAAAATCAGCATGATGACACCAAAACTGGTCCATAATAAGCCAGTTAAAATGCCCCAAAAGAAGTACTTATCTTTTATAAATTCCATGTGTTCAGTTGCTGAATGCTGTGATGAGCAGTTAAATCAAATTGGGTGGGTACTATGGACACATATCCCTCTTTTAATGCCCACTCATCTGTATCTTCTCCTTTGTCTTCATTGACAAATGAACCTGTCAGCCAATAGTATTCTCTACCCATAGGATTGGTTCTTTTATCAAATTTCTCAACCCAGTTGGCCTTGGCTTGTCTGCAAATTTTAATTCCTTTAATTTCTTCTTCTTTGAGTTTTGGGAAATTGACATTCAATACTACATCTTTAGGGATTCCATTTGTTAGGGCTTCGGTAGTTATTTGTTTTATAAACTTTTTTATAGGGCTAAAGTCTGCATTCCAATTATAATCCAAAAGTGAAAAGCCAATAGCGGGAATACCCTCAATGCCAGCCTCCATGGCAGCACTCATGGTTCCCGAATAAATAACATTAATGGAAGAATTGGAGCCGTGGTTAATACCAGAAACACAAAGGTCTGGTTTCCGGCCTAAGATTTCGTTTACCGCTAATTTTACGCAATCGGCAGGAGTTCCCGAACAACTGTACTCTAACTGAGGGCCATCGGTAACGGTAATTTTTTCACAATGAAGGGTAGAATTTATAGTAATGGCATGTCCCATGGCAGATTGCGGGCTGTCTGGTGCTACTACAACCACCTCTCCAATTTCATTCATAATCTCAATCAAGGAGCGAATCCCTGGGGCTGTTATACCGTCGTCATTGGTTACTAAAATTAAAGCTCTTTTTTCCATACGCGTCTTAGCATGCTAAGATAAGGAATCTTTTCAGCCTGTCCATTTAATTGCTACAGCAAGATTTTACGCCCTTTTTAATTTAATGGAATACATTCCCAAGTATTTGAATAACCCGCAAATATTCCATGTCCTTTTTCAACATTACTTGTGACAAAGACAGGTTGAGCGAATGGATCTCCTCGACTGATATTGTATACTATTATACCAGTAATAAATAATACTAAAATAAGTGCTGAGAAAAGGGGCTTTTTCATAACATTTGAAGTAAATGACCTTCATTTTCTAAACGCATTTAGTACTGTGATATTGTCGATTTAAAAATTATTCAAATACTAAGGAGACTCATTTCTTTTGGTTTTAAAAGAATATTAACATAACTAATTTCAATTATGATTATATTTAGGGGCTATGAAATTAATGCAAACACCTATGAGATCTTTTATCTGGCTTTTTGCGCTTATACTGGTCAGCGGATTCCTTTTTGGGTTTAATTTAAAAAATGAAGACCCCAATAAAGACAAACTTTTACTAGAAATCATTTCTTATGTCCTCGAACGAGGGCATTACAGTCCCAAAGAAATAAATGATGCTTTTTCAGAAAACGTCTTTATGGATTATTTGAACAATCTTGATGGACAGCATCGTTTTTTTCTTCAATCAGACATTAATTCTTTTGAATCCTACAAGTATAAAATTGATGATCAAATAAAAAATACCGAGCTCACCTTTTTTGATTTGACTTTTAAAAAATTCATTGAGAGAGTGAATCAAGTGCAGGGTTTCTACAAAGAAATTTTAGAAAAGCCTTTTGATTTTACTCAAAAGGAAGAAATTGATTTAGATTTTGAAACAGCACCCTATGCTTCAAATATTTCCGATTTAAAAAAACTTTGGAGAAAGCGGTTTAAACTCAATGCACTGCAAAACTTTACTTCCAAAAAAGAAGACGAAAGCAAACGAGCGGAAAAAGACTCCACCTTCACAGTTTCTACTGATGCAGAACTCGAAATTCAAGCTAGAGAGGACATCAAAGAGAATATTGGTTTTTTATTTGAAAACTATGCTGAACTAAAAAGAAAAGATTGGTTTTCAATCTATGTAAATTCTATAGTAGTCCAGTTTGATCCACATACATCTTATTTGGCTCCTAGTGATAAAGATCGATTTGACACCAGTATGTCTGGAAAATTTGAAGGAATAGGTGCGCGTTTAAGCAAAAGAAATCAGCAGGTTAAAATCGTTGAAATTATTTCTGGAGGACCCGTATGGAGAGATGAACTTATTGAGGTTGGAGATGTTATACTGAAGGTTGGTCAAGAGGGCGAAGAGCCAGTTGATATCTCAGGGATGGTGTTAAATGATGCGGTAAAACTTATTAAAGGTCCCAAGGGAACAAAAGTGTATTTGACAGTGAAGAGAGTAGATGGGACCGTTGAAGTTGTTCCGGTTACTCGCGATGTAGTAGTTCTTGAGGAAACGTATGCGCGATCGTCATTAATCAAAGATTCAACAGGGACTTACGGTTTGATTGAACTTCCAAAATTTTATATCAATTTTCAAGATTACAACGAACGAAATGCAGCTACGGATGTAAAGAAAGAATTGGAACAACTCAAGGAGAACAATGTAAAAGGGATTATACTAGACCTAAGAAACAATGGAGGGGGCTCGTTAAAAACAGTAGTTGATATGACGGGTTATTTTATTGAAGAAGGTCCCGTAGTTCAAGTAAAAAGTACAGGAGGAAGAAAAGAAGTATTGAAAGATACTGATCCTAGTGTTGTTTGGGACGGACCCTTAGTAATTCTAGTGAATGAGTTTTCGGCTTCAGCTTCTGAAATTTTAGCAGCAGCATTACAGGATTATAACCGAGCAATCGTTTTGGGTAGTCAACAAACTTTTGGAAAAGGAACTGTTCAAAATATTATCGACCTCAACAGGATGATATCTGGAGGGACTTATGGAGACCTAGGTGCGCTGAAGGTGACGACAGATAAGTTTTACAGAATTAGTGGATTATCAACTCAACTCGAAGGGGTAAAAAGTGATATCGTATTTCCTGATCGATTTGCTCAAGTTAATATGGGAGAAAAAGATCAAGACAATCCATTATCATGGGATAGGATTACACCAGCTTCCTTCAACCCACTTCCTGAATTTAATAATTACGACTTTTCTGTAGAACGGAGTAAACAAAGACTAGAGGAAAATCCATTTGTTACCTTAATTGAGGATCAGGCAGCTTGGATTAAAGAGCAACAAGATGATTCACACTATTATTTAGATTACGATTCTTATGAGAATGAAAGGCAGTCTGATAAAAATTATTCTGATCGTTTTAAGAAGATCTCAGAATTTGAATCAAATCTTGAATTTCAGTGGTTACCTGAAGCTGCTTCAGCTCAGAGTCCAAATGAGGATTTGATTGAAAAAAGAGAACGCTGGCAAAAATCGCTTAAGAAAGACCTTTACATTTCCGAAGCGGTTGAGATTCTCAAGGACCTGTCCAATACAATCAATACTGGTAAGCCCATAGCCCAGGTAAAAGATTAATATCAGCTGCTTTGGAAATCAAACGCTTTTTAGAGGATTTCAAAAGCGATGGTTGGGCGGTTGGAAGTACACTCTTTATACTTTTGATATCCTTTTGTGCAATTTTTGCCTATGTTTTGGCACCGGACAAAACAAAATTTGCAAATCAAATGCATTTGTCTATTCATTCCAAACCTCCTGGATTTTCCTGCCTAATGCTAGTGATCCCCAGGTCGAGTCAAGATAGTCAATCCTCAGTTTTTTACGGTAAGATTAATGCAAATGAAGAAATTCCTGTAAGTGAAATTCGTTGGTCAGATTCTAGCCTTGAATACAAGAGGTATGGAAATGCAACCAACTATTTTGAAAAGATTTCATTTGATCAGTTTCAAGGCTCATCAAATAAAAACGAAATAGCAGAAAGGTATCTGAGTGAAAAACGTTTTTTATTAGGGACTGATAAGTACGGGCGGGATCTGTTAAGCAGACTACTTGTGGGATCACGTATTTCAATATCCATTGGTTTTGTAGCGGTCTTTATTTCTTTGGTAGTTGGAGTATTTTTTGGTGCAATAGCAGGCTACTTTGGAGGTTGGATAGATCGTTTAATTTTATGGCTGATCAATGTGGTTTGGTCTATTCCGACTTTGTTGATGGTAATCGCTATTACCTTAGCCCTTGGCAGAGGATATTGGCAGGTTTTTGTAGCAGTAGGGCTAACTATGTGGGTTGAGGTAGCGCGCTTGGTAAGAGGTCAAGTAAAGTCTATAAAAGAAGAACTTTACATCCAGGCAAGTAATGCCTTAGGGTTTTCTAAAACAAGGATATTAATAGGACATATTTTACCCATGGTTGTGGCCCCATTAATTGTCATATCTGCAGCTAATTTTGCCAGTGCAATATTGATGGAGAGTGGATTGAGTTTTTTAGGTATAGGTGCACAGCCACCAATGCCAAGCTGGGGAGGTATGGTAAAGGATCATTTTAGATATTTACTTTTGGGCAAGCCTTATCTAGCGCTTCTTCCGGGTCTGGCGATTATGAGTTTAGTGCTTGCTTTTATGACACTTGGTAATAGTTTAAGAGATATCCTGGATGTAAGGAACTAGCTTAGGACAAGCGGTTACAATCGAAATTGAGGTGGATAAAGAGCATTAGACTAAATGCCATTAAACTGGATCCCCCATAGCTGATAAACGGCAAAGGAATGCCTACAGTAGGAACCAGACCTAAAGTCATTCCGATATTGACAAAAAAATGAACAAACAGTATACTCGCAAAGGCATAAGAAAACATTCTTCTAAAAGCACTACTTTGCTTTTCTGCACGGTAAATAATCCGAAAAATTAGAAGTGTAAAAAGTAAAATTATAAAACTACTGCCCAAAAATCCCCATTCCTCACCAACTGTACTGAAAATATAATCGGTATGTTGTTCGGGAACAAAATCACCCTTGGTCTGAGTTCCGTTTAAATAGCCCTTTCCTGAAAAGCCTCCTGAACCAATAGCAATCTTTGATTGATTAATATTATACCCAATCCCTCGAGTATCAGATTCCAAACCTAAAATGATGTTGAAACGATCACGATGACGTTGTTCGAAAACAGAATTGAAAATGAAGTCTACAGAATACGAGAAGACTATGCAGACACCAAGGGTATATAAAAATGGATTTAGTTTGACATTTGATTTTTTTAATGAACCAAATACAATTAGGGTAACTAGCGCAATACCTATGCTTACAATTAATGGTTTGAAAATTAAAGTAGCAATAAAAACAACAATCAGTCCAAGACTAAAAAACAACCAATGCATATCCAGTCCTTCTCGGATAAAGACAAAGAAAAGCCCAAAAAATACTAAGGCAGATCCTGCATCTGGTTGAAGGATAATTAACACTACAGGAATCAAGATAAAAAGTAAAGCTATTATGAGGTCATTTCTTTTTCTAATATCTCTTTGGATACCACTTAAAAACTCTGCAACTACTAGAGCGGTTGTAATTTTAGTGAATTCAGCAGGTTGCAAACTGAATCCACAGATACTATACCATGATGTAGCTCCTGAAATTGTTTGTCCAAAAATAAATAACCCAATCAAACTCAAAATTGACAGACCATAAAAAATGTAGGAAAAATGTTCAAAAAAATTTGATTTGATATAGAGGATAAAGGGCATAGCAATTAGGCAGGCTCCAAAAATCCAGAATTGTTTACCCGAAATACTAGCAGGATTCCAGATGCTTAATGCACTATCACTAAAAGTAGTGGAGTAGATGTTGATTATGCCAAAGCTTACCAAAGCGATATAGGTCAGTAAACTCAACCAATCTAGCCGAAAAAGAAGACTGTTATTCATTGATCTCGAAAGGCTTACCGGATAAGGGTTTTAAGTACTCGTTCTGTAAACTGCCGTTAAGCATTCTGTTTTCAAGCCAAGTTCTTTTAACCTTTCCTTTTAAATACTTTTCAATCATTAAACTGGCGATAGGTGCAGCCCAGCGTCCACCCCAATAGCCATTTTCTACAAATACAGCAAGGGCAATTTTTGGGTTTTCCTTTGGAGCAAAGGCGACAAAAATAGAATGGTCGGTGAGTTGGGTTTTTTCACCATTGAGTCGAATAAAGTTTTCTGCAGTACCCGTTTTTCCACAGACTTCTATTCCTGGAATTTTTGCTATCCTAGCCGTTCCTCTTTCCACCACCTGATGCATTCCTTCGATGACTGTTTCGAAATGACGCGCTTCAATTAAAGTGTAATTTTTGGTATATAAAGAATCTTTAATAGCTTGATCTTTGGGTATGATAAAATGGGGTTTTACATAAAATCCTCTGTTTGCAATTGCAGCTGTAAAGTTTGCCATTTGAATCGGTGTGGTCAGAATCTCACCTTGCCCAATTGCATTGGAAATTACCGTAGTTGGACCCCAACTCCCTTTCGAATACCACCGATCGTAATAGGAGCTACTTGGGATAAAGCCTCTTTTGCCTATTGGTAAATCATAGCCGAGATAATTTCCCAAACCAAATTTTTCCAAATGGGTTCTCCAGCGGTCTAGTCCAGCAGCAGCAGTAGAGTCTTTCTCAATAATTCTCCTATAAGTTTTAGCGAAAAAACTATTACATGAATTATAGATTCCTTTGAGCAAACTGTTAGAGGTACCTATTGGACAATGACACTTCATAAATGCCCCTCTAGCATAAAAGTGTCCTTGGTTACAGGAAAATTGTGTAGAAGGAGAAATCACATTTTCTTGAAGAGCGATGAGTGCATTAAGTGTTTTAAAGGGAGATCCAGGAGAATATTCTGCCTGCAAACCCCTGTCGAATAAAGGTTTTGACAGAGTATCATTGGCTAAGGCTCTAAAGTTTTCAGACCGCCCACTACCAAGGAGTAAATTAGGGTCATAACTAGGTGCTGTTACTAGTGCCAATACTTCACCACTGGAGGGTTCAATGGCAACTATCCCTCCTCTTTTATTTTGCATAAGAGAGGCGCCATAACTTTGAAGCTCGGAATCAATGGTTAAAGTCAGGTTGTTAGCAGCCTCAGGGGCAGTATCAAATGACCCCTCTTCATACGATCCAATGATTCTGTTAAAACGATCTTTTTGAAAAAACTGAAACCCTTTTCTCCCTCTAAGCACATCCTCATAAGCTTTTTCAATTCCTTGCCGACCAATCATTTCACCTAAATCATAATCTGTTTTATTTTTTAATTCAGTTGGATTAATCTCACTAGTATATCCTAAAATATTTGATGCGATAGGGAATGAATAATCTCGAATTGTTTTTTTCTGAAAATAGAAGCCTGTGTATTTCCAAATTTTCTCTTTAAACAAAGCCTGCTTCTCTTTACTTATTTGACGGGAAACTACCGAAGGTCTTTTAGAGGAAAAGCGTCTGGCCTTATACAAACTGCCGATAAGTTCTTCTTTGGAAATTTCTAAAAAAGAAATCAATTCTAGCGTATCAAAAGAAATGGTATTTTCGGGAATTACCATCAAATCATATACTGGTTGATTGGCGACCAGAAGGGTTCCATTCCTGTCGTAAATGAGTCCTCGGGTTGGATAAACAGGTCTTTTTTCTAAGGCGTTGTTGAGTGATAATTCACTGTAATTTTGATTGAAAATTTGCAAAGAGACCAATTGAATAAGGAACAACAAAGAACTCCCTAAAGTAAAACTCAATAAAACGAATTTTCTAATCATTTTTTATTTGGGTAAAAGCTTAAAGTTATACCTATTAAAATTAATGAAAATATCGAAGTAAGTAAGGTGTTTTTAGAAATAAGGAAATGGGCTTCCCAACTAAAATATACCAAAGTGAAATACAAGCCGTGGTGAAGTAAAACTAAAAGCAGAAGGTATATTAGCTTGTTAAGAGTTCTAGTATCGCTAAAATAGCTTTGAGGAGTTTCCATAGTGACTCCAAACGCATAACGAATAATTAGTGGTCTTAAAAACCCTATGGTTAAGGTAGCAATTGCATGTGCACCCCCAGATTGAGACAGAAAATCGATGGAAAAACCAAGTAGAAAAGCTAGGACAATGAGTACAGTTTGATTGCTTTCGAATCGGTAAACAAAGAAAAAAAGTAAATAGAGCATTGGATTAATCCCCCCCAAAATGTGAAGGTGATTAAAAACCATAACTTGAGCTAAAACTAGAAGGATAAAAGAAAGAGCCGGAACTAAAGAAATTGTTTTCATTGAGGCAGTTTCTTTTGAAGGGATTGTAATTCCTGAAAATCAATATTTTCTAAGACATACACATAATAGATTTGAGAAGGATCGTCAAAAAGCTCAGCATTAATTGAATAGTAGCCACCCCCTTCAATTTTATCGAGTTTAGTAATTTTTCCTACGGGAATACCCAATGGGAAATAAGAGGACATTCCACCTGTAATTAGAGTGTCGCCAATTTTGATATTGGCATTTGAAACAACATCTTCAACTCTAAATTCTTGTGGTTTTTTTCTGGACCACACTAATGATCCAAAAGCGGGACTTTTAGTTACTCTTACATTGATTTTCAAGTCCTGATGTAATATGGAAATTACATTGGCATAATGGTCAGTTACTGAATGCACAACTCCAACAATTCCACTGTTAGAAATAACACCCATTTCAGGCTCAACACCATCTATTGAACCGATATCTATGGTCAAATAGTTACGCTGATTTTGAAAACTGTTTTTAAGAACATGAGCTTTTTTTACTGTAAAAGGGAAACGCTTGGGTTTTTTTAATGCGTCTGGATATAGTGGGATTTCGCTCGAAATCAATTCATCAACTTTAAGTCGTTCATTTTCCTCGAGCAACTGTTGATTTACTTGCCTCAGCTTAAAATATTGACTTATTCCATCTCTGACAGCATAGAGCTTTGAGGAAAAGAAAAAGCCATATTTTTCGATATTGTATTCGTGAAAAGGGCTCCGGTTATAGGCAAATGAAATCGCAAGACCGAGTAGGAAAAAATAGAGAATGGGATTTCTAAATTGGAGAAGCGCATTGAGAATTCGCTGCATACCAAACTTATTTGATCAAAACGGTTTTAAATCGCTCAGTATTTTTTAATGCAATTCCAGTACCTCTAACTACTGCTCGAAGAGGATCTTCAGCAACGTAGATGGGCAGATCTGTTTTTTGAGATAGACGTTTGTCTAATCCTCTTAAGAGTGCTCCTCCTCCAGCTAGGTAAATCCCTGTGTTGTAAATGTCAGCAGCTAATTCAGGAGGAGTTTGTGAGAGGGCTTCCATAATGGCATCCTCTATGCGTAAAATAGACTTATCCAAAGCCTTTGCAATCTCTGCATGGTTAATTACAACTTGTTTTGGCTTACCGGACAAAAGATCCCTTCCTTGGACGGACATTTCTTCTGGTGGGTTGTCTAGGTCTTCAATGACACTGCCAATGATAATCTTAATTTTTTCAGCAGTTCGCTCACCTACGTAAAGATTGTACTTGCTACGCATATAGTTAATGATATCGCTGGTAAAAACATCACCAGCAATTTTGATTGACTTGTCACATACAATACCTGAGAGTGCAATAATTGCAATTTCTGTAGTTCCACCACCGATATCAACGATCATATTTCCTTTGGGTTGCATGATGTCAATTCCAATTCCAATAGCAGCAGCCATGGGTTCGTGAATGAGATAGACTTCTTTACCGTTTACTCTCTCGGCAGATTCTTTTACAGCGCGCATTTCTACTTCTGTAATCCCTGAAGGTATACAGATGACCATTCGAAGAGAAGGAGAAAAAAACTTCCGGTTTAAGCTGGGTATGCTTTTGATCAAACGATTGATCATTTGCTCTGAAGCATTAAAATCTGCAATTACTCCGTCTTTTAAGGGTCTTACCGTACGAATATTTTCGTGGGTTTTTCCTTGCATCATATTGGCTT